>ERZ834769.48-NODE-48-length-120727-cov-16.479689_pt1 | contig 120727 bp, 89 predicted proteins | sample MGYA00519690_ERZ834769 | MGnify/ENA primary metagenome ERZ834769 (study PRJEB31850, sample SAMEA3708760) | human gut metagenome | biome: human gut; feature: human-associated habitat; material: faeces | place: China | collected 2014 ... | reverse complement strand
ACCCACGGTCATATGCCTTGTATGAAGTTTCTGTACGTTAGGTCAGATGTTTGCCACCGGCTTCTTTCAGATTTCACCTCACGATGAACACCCTTGCCTTTGGCTATGTAATTCCCGCTATTAGGGCTTACTCGGGACTTGCACCCGTTAGACAATGCTCGTGCCGAGCATACAGCAAAAATGCTCCACTGCATCACGCAGTAGAGCATTTAAACCTTTATAACCAATATTTATTGTACAAGAACCTTAATATCTTTCTAATTCTATAGGTTCGGAATTGCTAATTGCTAAGCCTTCTTTGGCTCAGTTTCCTTAGCCTCCTCCTTCACTTCAGCAGACTTAGGCTTCTTTGCAGCAGGCTTCTTTGCTTTAGGAGCAGTCTCTGTCTTCGGAGCTTTTGTCTTCTCAAGCTTAGCGCGGAGCTTCTCCTCAGCAGCCTCAATCTTCTCAATCTTGGTCTGCAGACGAGTAATCTCCTTGTTCTTCATCTCAATCTCCTCGTCCTGATTCTTGATGGTGGTGAGGAGCGAAGCAAGCTCGTCGTTGTCAACAGACTCAGGATAGAGCGAATTAACGCGAGCGATGAAGTCGCCGAGGATGTTCATATAGTTGGTGAATGCGTCGAACGGCGATGCATAGATGCCACGGTCTATGCCTACCTGCGACGGCTTTGTAGTCATCTGACGGAAGTTGTTAGAAGCCTGCAGATAGTCCCAGTCCTGATTGATACGTGGGTCGTCGGCGATGCGCACGCGGTCGGCTACGCTATAGAGCTTGTTGAACGCCTCGCGTTGCATCGGGTTGCCGAGCCAAGAGCTCACGTCGCGTTCCTCGTCAGTCCAAGAGAGTGTGTCGGGCACATCGAGTGCGCCTACGCTTGGCATTGTATCGCAGATCTCGCTCGGTGTAGAGAATGTGAGACCGCGCTGCTTAGCGCATTCGGGCAGAGCCTTGAGGAAGTCGAGGATGTTGCTCGACAACGGCTGAGCTATACCAAGAGCAGAAAGCTCCATGAAGATATTCACAACGTGCTCCTCGCCTGGGAAGTTGGCAATGCGGTCAACGTAGTTGTCAGCGAAGAGTGGATAGCCCTCCCAGTCGACATTGCTAAAGCGCAGAGAGATGTCGTCACTGAGGTTCACGTCGCGCAACAAGAGCTTGAGGTTAGGAGCGAGCGCACAGTTGTAAACATAGTGCGGCGACTTCCAACCGAGGACGTGGCGTGCGCCTTCTGTGAGCATACCTTTGAAGCCCATCTGTGCTGCCTGAGCACCGATGTCATCGCTGTAGATGAGCGAAGAGTTGCGAAGCACCTTAGGCTCTTTGCCGAAGTACTCCTTCATCTTCTGACACTGGCGCTTCACTTCCTTAGCGAAGCTCTCTTCGTTGGCGAGCGAAGCAAGACCATGTGAGTAAGGCTCTGCGAGGAACTCTACGCAACCAGTTTGGTTGAGTTCCTGAAGCTTCTCAAGCACCTGCGGAGCGTGGATTTCCAACTGCTCCATGCCCACGCCTGAGAGTGAGAAAGCAACCTTGAAGAAGCCAGGGTGTTCCTTCAGCATTTCGCCCAAAGCCTCAAGAGCTGGCATATACGAGCGGTTAGCCACATCAGTGATGAGACGCTCGTCCTCATAGTCGTCATAGTAATAGTGGTCGGTGCCGATATCAAAGAAACGATAGCGCTTCAGCTGTATGTTCTGATGTATCTCGAAATATAAACAAATCGTTTTCATTATTGTTTGCTTTTAAGATTATTGTATTGTGATTTACTCGTTGTGTATATGCCTTTGGCTTAGATGTCGCCAGCGAGGACGCGCTCGTAGAGGTTCTTGATGCGTGCGCCCACCTTTTCCCATGTAATCTGGTCGACCTCGCGCTTGCCTTCCTCTTTGAGGTAGGTGAAGAGCGACTCGTTGCTACATATTGAGTAGATAGCGTCGGCAAGTGCGTGAATATCCCAGTAGTCAACCTTTATACAGTTGTCAAGGATTTCGGCACAACCCGACTGTTTAGAGATGATTGTCGGCGTGCCGCACTGCATTGCTTCAAGCGGCGAGATACCGAACGGTTCAGAAACTGACGGCATGACATAGACATCCGAATCCTTCAAGCACTCGTACACTTGCTTTCCACGCATGAAGCCCGGGAAGTGGAAACGGTCGGCGATGCCACGCTCGGCAGCGAGATAAATCATGGCGTCCATCATATCGCCACTGCCTGCCATGCAGAAGCGCACATTGCGTGTACGCTGCAGCACCATGTTGGCAGCCTCAACGAAGTACTCCGGACCTTTCTGCATTGTGATACGTCCAAGGAAGGTTACGACCTTCTCCTTACCTGTATGGTCTGGGCGTGGGATGTCCTGCAACTCCTGACGCAGTGGGTAAACGGCGTTGTGCATTGTGAAGCACTTGCGCGGATCCTGATGATACTGATGGATAACGGTCTGACGTGTGAGTTCCGACACGCACATGATGCAGTCGGCGTTGTCCATGCCGTCCTTCTCGATGGCGTAAACCGTGGGGTTCACCTTACCGCGTGAGCGGTCGAAGTCGGTAGCGTGAACGTGTATGCAGAGCGGTTTGCCGCTTACGTGCTTAGCGTTGATGCCGGCTGGATAGGTGAGCCAGTCGTGAGCATGAATGATGTCGAAATCCTCTGTGCGAGCCACCACGCCGGCTATGATTGAGTAGTTGTTAATCTCCTCGTGCAGGTTAGACGGGTAACCGCCGGCGAACTCCATGCAGCCAAGGTCGTTGACGTGCATATAGTTGAAGTCGGCATAGATATGGTCGCGCAGACGATAGTAATAATCTGGATCCATGATGTTGCCAACACGTTCCTTGACGTAGTCGTAGTTGACATCGCGCCAAGCGATTGGCACGCAGTTCATAGCCACAATACGGCAGGCACTGCGATCCTCGTCGCCGAACGGATGCGGCAGACAGAGCACTGTCTCGACATCGCCCTGAGCGTGCAGACCCTGAGAAATTCCGAAGTTAGCGGTAGCGAGTCCACCAAATACGTGAGGAGGATACTCCCATCCGAACATTAATACTTTCATATATACTTATCCTCCTATTTTAATATTTATATTTTTCCAAGAGTTCGAGCGTGCGCAGTATCTCTGCCACGTTGATAGCGAACGAGATAGCACCACGTCCGTGGAATGGTGGGTTGCCGTCGAAGAGTTCGGGAATGGTGCCGAGGCAGTGGCTCGTCATCTCGTCTTCGTAGCCCACCATCTGACGCTCGATGAACGAGAGGCGTGTGCGCTTGTATATCTTCAGACATGCCTCCATATAGAAGCCGCCGAGCCAAGGCCACGCTGTGCCCTGATGGTAAGCGTAGTCGCGCTGTGTCTGCGGACCGACGTACATCGGGTTGTAGCCACCGCTCTTCGGCGAGAGCGAGCGCAAACCCTTCGGTGTGAGGAGTTCGCGTGTGCATACGTCGAGTACTGCTTTCTGCTGTGCTGGTGTGAGTGGCGAGTAGTCGAGTGCTACGGCGAATATCATGTTCGGACGAACGCTCCAGTCGGGGTTATCCTTCGGCTCTACATAATCGAAGAGGTAGCCGTATTCGTTGACGAAGGTTTCTACAAACGACTTACCGCAGAGTGTTGCATACCGCTCGAAGTCGGCTGCCTCTGTTGCATCGCCATAGTCGGCTGCCATAGAAGCGCAGAACTTCAGCGCGTTGTACCACAGAGCGTTGAACTCTACGATGTAGCCTGTGCGCGGTACGACGGGGCGTCCGCCTGCTGTAGAGTTCATCCATGTCACTGCCTTGTCCTTGCCTTCCGAGTAAAGGAGTCCGTTCTCACAGAGCTTGAGGTTCGGGTGGCGGTTGTCTATAATATAATGTAAGATGTCATAGAGCAGCTTACCATACTTGCGGTTGCACTTCTCTCGACCAGCGTGCTTAGCATACTGCTGCACTGCCCATACGCACCAAAGCAGTACGTCAGGTTGGTCTATCTCATAAATCTTTGCTGTGAGTGGCTTGCCTGCCATAAACTCGTAGAGTCCGCGCATGGCTGTTTCCATCACGAGTTCGAAGTAGTCTTCCTCCTCGATTGAGAGCGTGAGACCGGGCAGGGCAATGAACGTATCGCGTGCACGACACTTGAACCAAGGATAGCCGGCGAGGATGTAACGCTCGTCCTTCTTTGTGCGGTTGTGGAACTGGTGTGCGGCATTCACAAGACAGTGGAAGAAGTTGTCGCGTGGTGAACGCTCGTCCACTTCATCCTGGAAGAGTTTCTTCAGACCAGTTGTCTTGCAAGCTGATGTAGATGCCGAGAACACGATGCTCTCGCCTTTCTTGATATCCATCTCGAAGTAGCCTGGTACGTAGAGATCCTCGTTAGAAGCGTAGCCACGCTCCTGCTCCTTCGGATATTCTACACCGCGATACCAATCGGGCTGGAAGACGAATTCCACCTTCTTACTGAACTGCATGTAAAGCTCGGGGTAGCCTGCGTACATACGGGTCTTGATGCCGTTTGTCACTTCTGTGTACTCGCGTGAAGCCACTGAATTCTCGTGCGTAAACTGGCGCACGCTACGGAAAGCAAGGAACGGACGGAAACGGAGTGTCGTTGCAGAATGTGCATCAACAAGGGTGTAACGAATAAGGATGCGGTCTTCGTAGTGCTGGAACACCACTTCTTTCTTCAGGACAACGCCACCTACGCGGTAGAGTGTTGTCGGCACTTTGTCACAATCGAACTCGCGTATATATTTGTGACCTTTCGGACTGTAGTTGTTGCCCTGATACTTGTGCAAACCGAGGTTGAACTCAGCACCATGCTGTATAACCGTGGGGTCGAGTGACGAAAGGAGCACGTGGTTCTCGTCGTCAAGTTCCGGTACGGGTACGACGAGCAAGCCGTGATATTTGCGCGTATTACAATCGACAATGGTAGAGCACGAATATGCTCCCGAACGATTTGTACGCAACAACTCACGTGGCACCGACTCTTCGAGGTTTGTCATCAGAGCTTTTTCGAATCTCAAATAACTCATAGATTTATGATTAAGGTTCATTATTAGTTAGCTATAATAAGTGTAGTAGTCTTTCAAAAAAGGCATTGCTACCTTACGAAACCAAAGGTAGTAAAAATATGTTTATGCACAAAATAAAACATTAACTATTTAAAAAAAACCTCACATTTTGCCCTATTGTCAGCAAAATGTGAGGATTTAACTGTGAAAACGTTTGTATTTACTCGGGTATTAAGAAGTTGATAACCTCCTGCTCCACACTCACGGTGAATGGTCCGACGGGGGTTTTCATCAGTCTGCCGTCTATACCCACGAGTGCTTTATGTGCCTCAAGCACGTCTACCTTGCGTGTGCGGAACGGATGAACGCTGCGATGATTGAGGAACTTTCCGCGCACGAAGAGGTAGAAACCTTCAATGAGCTGCGTCATGCCGGGGTGATAAACCACACTCACATCGAGTAGTCCGTTGTACGGCACGGCATTCGGTGTCTGTCCGTATCCGGGGGCGTTGCCTATGCATACGGTCATCACGTTGCGCTTCACGGTGTCGGAGTTTATCTTCAAGTGCATCTTGTACTCCAGACGCTGGAATATCATGAGTATGAACGAGAAAATGAATGAGAGTGTACGCGAACCGAAGTAATGGCGTGTCTGTCGGCGCAGGTTCATTATTGCGGCAATGAGTCCGATATTGATACAGTTGAGGAAATAGCGACGACATGCCTCACCATGCTTGTTGTTATAGCGTATGCAGCCAAGGTCAATCTTGCGCACACGACGCTGTTTGAGCCACTTGATTGTCTGCTCGTAGTCGCTCTCGCGAAATCCCCAGAAGTGGGCGAAGTCGTTCATCAGTCCGTTGGGTATCACGCCGAGTGCTATATTGTCGCGTATGCGTTTCTCGGTGAGCATCAGACAGTTGACTGCATCGTTAAGAGCCGAGTCGCCACCCACGATGACGATTGTCTTGTAGCCGTTATTGATCATCATCTTCACCAAACGCTCCACACTTGCCGAGTTTTCGCTCTGCAAGTAGTCGTACTCGATGCCGTTTGCCTTCAGGCATCGCTCAATCTTCTCCCAGCGTTTGCCGGAGTTGAATGTCTCATGTTTCGGGCAGTAGAGTATGCCCCAACGGTCGTCGTTAATCATATCGTTTGTAATTTTAATATCTGCTCCACCTTCTGCTCCATCGGCAGCGTTGCATCAATCCAATGTATGGTGTATCCGCGACGTTCCATTCCGCGGAACCACGTCATCTGTCGCTTCGCAAACTGATGTATGGCTATCTCTAATTGTCGGAACATCTCCTCGTAAGAGAGTCTGCCCACGACATATTCTGTGATGTATTTGTACTCTAAACCATAATATATAAGGTCTTCCGGGTCGATGCCCTCGTCTATCAGCGCACGTATCTCGTCAGCCATGCCTTCGTCGAGACGTGCTCTGAGGCGACGCGTTATCTTCTCGCGGCGTAGGTCGCGGTCGATGTTTATGCCCACGATGAGCGAGTCGACTGGCGGCAACTGTCGTTCGGGTGTAGGGTTTTCCAGATTGTATGTCTCTATCTCGATGGCGCGGATGGCACGCTGGGCAGTGTCCACGTCGGTCTGATTGTGCATCGTCGAGCCACTCTTGTGCTTCAGCTCTACGAGCATTGCCGTCAACTCTGCAAGCGATTTGTCGGCAAGTGCTTCGCGCAACGCTTGATTCTGCGGCACTGGTGAGAGTTGATAACCGCTCAACACGGCTTCAATGTATAGCCCCGTGCCTCCGCAGAGTATCGGCTGCTTGCCTCGGCTACGGATGTCGTCGTATGCCACGTGGAAGTCCTGCTGATACTGGAACAGATTGTACTTTGTGCCTGGTTCGGCTATGTCGATAAGATGATACGGTATCGGTGTGCCGTCTACCACGTAGTCGGCAAGGTCCTTACCCGTACCTATATCCATGCGGCGGTACACCTGGCGCGAGTCGGCACTGATTATCTCGCCCTCAGTGCGCAATGCGAGTGCTGCTGCCACAGCGGTCTTTCCGCTTGCCGTAGGACCCAATATCGTTATCATCGTTTGTTTCATGCTGGCAAAGTTACAAAAAGTTTCTGATACCGCTAAAAAAAGAAATAGAAGAAATGGAGTTAGAAACCCATAAATGAGGTTTCTGGAGGGGTATTGATACAAAAAGCCTGGCATTTTACAATGCCAGGCTTATATATGTTGTCGTAAATCGAGTCAACGAATTATTTCAACTCAGCGAGGTACTTGATAGTACGAACCATCTGAGAAGTATAAGAGTTCTCATTGTCGTACCAAGAAACTACCTGTACCTGATATGTATCCTCGTCGATCTTGCTAACCATTGTCTGAGTAGCATCGAAGAGTGAACCGAAACGCATACCGATGATATCAGAAGAAACGATCTGCTCATCGTTGTAACCGAAGCTCTCGTTAGAAGCAGCCTTCATAGCAGCGTTGATACCCTCTACAGTTACGTCCTTACCCTTAACAACAGCAACGAGGATAGTTGTAGAACCTGTTGGAGTTGGAACACGCTGTGCAGAACCGATCAACTTACCATTCAACTCAGGGATAACCAAACCGATAGCCTTAGCAGCACCAGTAGAGTTAGGAACGATGTTCTGAGCACCTGCACGTGAACGACGGAGGTCGCCCTTGCGCTGAGGACCGTCGAGAATCATCTGGTCACCTGTGTAAGCGTGGATAGTAGACATGATACCTGACTGGATAGCTGCATACTTGTTCAAAGCGTAAGCCATAGGAGCCAAGCAGTTAGTTGTACAAGAAGCTGCAGAAATAACTGTGTCGGCTGGAGTCAAAGTCTTGTGGTTTGTGTTGTAAACGATAGTTGGGAGATCGTTACCAGCAGGAGCAGAGATAACAACCTTCTTAGCACCTGCTGCGATGTGAGCAGAAGCCTTCTCCTTTGATGTGTAGAAACCTGTGCACTCGAGTACTACGTCAACACCAAGCTCGCCCCAAGGAAGCTCAGCAGCGTTTGGCTTAGCATAGATAGTGATTTCCTTACCATCAACGATGATAGAGTTGTCTGTTGCCTCTACAGTGTGCTTGCCCTCACCGAACTTGCCAGCGAAGCCACCCTGAGCTGTATCATACTTAAGAAGGTGAGCCAACATTTTTGGAGATGTAAGGTCGTTGATAGCAACCACCTCATAACCCTCTGCCTCAAACATCTGACGGAAAGCCAGACGACCGATACGGCCGAAGCCGTTAATAGCAACTTTTGTCATTTTTTAATATTTTAATTAATGGTTGAAAATAAATCTTACTTTCAAGCTCCACAGTACTTGCCAATGAGCTGAAACATTCAAAAAGCAATACTTTTGAGCATTTTTTTCTTTATCGAGCGCAAAGTTAATAATTATTTTCTAATTTTGCAGCCAATAGAGGTATTAAATTATTTAAAAAATCGCTATATAATTTCACTGGGCTATATACATTATATATAATAAGCGCAGTTTGCTATATACACTTTACAAAATAAGATAGTTAGAAACAAGAAACATACAATCGGACATTAGGAATTAAACAATTAACAAACAGAAACTATGGGAAAAATACTAAATGAGTTCAAGGCATTCGCCGTAAAGGGTAATGCGGTCGATATGGCTGTAGGTGTGATTATCGGCGGTGCATTCGGAAAGATTGTTACTTCTATCGTTAATGATATCATCATGCCTCCTATCGGATGGCTCATCGGTGGTGTCAACTTCAGCGACTTGAAGTTTGAGCTGCCTGCAGTAGATCTCGGCATGGAAACAATGAAACCTGCTACCATCAATTACGGTGCATTCATACAAACCATCATCGACTTCACCATCATCGCCTTCTGCGTGTTCCTCCTCGTGAAGGGCATAAACAAACTGGCAAACCTAAAGAAGAAGGAAGAGGATGTTAAGCCAGAACCCACACCTGAAGAACCGAAGCCAACCAAGGAAGAATTGCTGCTCACAGAGATTCGCGACTTGTTAAAAGAAAAGAGATAAACCAACGTACCAAAGGTTAAAAACGCACTGACAAACAATACGTTACAATACACATCGCTTATCTTAAAAGCATAAAAGAACGCTGACAAGACATTACTTGCCAGCGTTCTTTTTGTTTATATATATAGAAGAGTTTGTGTTGGTCAAATCTAAGTTTAACTCTATTGTTGTCGATGCAAAATTAATCATAAATTACGCAATACACAACCCCACTTTTGTCGATATGGGCACAAACGTCTTCAATTATAGCATAAGTGTACGAAAATAGTGATTAAACTGCTTAAAAACAATTATTCAGTGAGTACTATTTTTACTACTTAGTGAGCATAACCTTGCGTGTCACGGTCTCACCCGCCACAACAGCCTTCACCACATACATGCCTGCAGGCACGCCGTTGAGCGAAACGGTGTCGCCCTTTGCCTTTGCCACTACTGCTCCAGCAGCCGACACGAGTTCCACCGACTCTACGTTCTCGCCAGTCAAGGTAAGTTCGTTCTCACCCTGGCGCATTTCGATACGTCCTACAGTGTTCTCGTTGATGCCAGCAACTGCGATGAGGAATTTGGTCACGCCACCTTTCACGCTCTTCGACTTCACGGTGTAGTAGACATCAACGCGGATGGTGTGCTGCTTCTGGTCGTCGGTGCCGAAGTCGTGAGTGAATGTTGTCTCAGTCACTTTCTCCGTATTCTTCTTCGCATTGTCGATATAGACATCGTAACCATCGATAGGCAGTACTTTAGGCTGCGCAGTCTCGAGTACAAGACCAATCATCCAGTTGGCAGAGACACCAGTAGATGTGATCGAACTCCACGACTCGCCATCGAGCGTATAGATATCCGAGTAGCCTTCCATCGGCGCATTGCTATCCAAAGCGATAGCAGGCTTGTCCGGCGTAACATCGTAGCAGTCGACAGCCAAGCGATAAGAAGCTCCGTTCTCTACCACGATAGGTGCCGAGAGTTCCACTTCGTTCCACTTACCCACAGTGTAGTCCTCCACTGCTGTCTCGTTGATTATCTCGTCATCCTTATACACGTATATGGTGTATGTTGCATCTGTAAGCGGATAGAAACGCGCCTTCTTCATCACGTAGCCTGTGCGTCCACGGAATGTCTTCGACGGATATACCGCGCCAACCATCAAGCCGTAGTTGTTGTCGGCTGGTGCGGTGACGCTCTGACTTGATGGCGAACCTGAGCAATACTGCACTTTAACGACATCGCGGTCGAGCGGCTGCTGCCATGTAGCCTTTACAGCCGAAGGCGAAACGGGAGCTACTTCCACTCCGCTTACAGCCTGAAGCTGACTGTCGTCGGGTGTCACGTCGAGCTGAACGATGGTCTGCTCCGACTCAACGCTGTTTGCATACACTGCACTCACACCAAGCGCATGTGAACCCTTATCCACCGAAGCAACGGTGAATGTCTTCGCGTCAGACGAACCGACCTTCTTGCCGTCTACATATATATTATAGCTTGCCACGTTGTCTTTCGTGAGGTCGGCACCCACCGGTGCTACAGTAGCATCAATAGCCCATGAAGCGGCATAGAGGACATTTTCTGCCTCCATGATGTCGCCAATCGATTCAAAGTCGTCATCGGTAGTAACGCGCAGCAGGTCAGACTTACCCCTCACTGCATGAACATTGTCGAGAGCCGAGATGCGCTTCGATGCTGTTGTCACAGCCACCTCTACAGATACGAGCAGATCGTTTGCTGGCACGTCCTGCGGTGTTGTGAGCGTAACGACATTGCGCTCGCCATAGTTCAGCTGCTGCGTCACGGGCTGTGTGTAGAACTTCTGAAGCTTGCCAGCTGCGTCACGGGTGTAGAGATTAATCTTCCAGCCACCCTGAGCCTCCATCGGATAGAAGCCTACGGAGGTGAGCTTCTGTCCCTTGTATGCACTAAGTGTTACTGCATCAAAGGCAATGGCTGTCTCGTAGCTGAGGTTAGCGTACGACAGACCAAAGGTCTCAAGCTGCGCATCGTCTGGAGCGAAGTAGGTGAGCTGTCCGAAGTTGGTAGCAGGGTTGTTCCACTCCAAGAAAACAGAATTGTAGCCGTGCTGCTGCGCAAAGAAGCCTGTCGGTTTAGAGACTTTCTGTGCTTGCACAGTAACGGTAGCTGTCTCGCTGTCAGCCGACTCAACATCGCCGTACACTGCCGTAACCTGATACTTGTGTTCGCCTACCGGCACACCAGCATCTACAAATCCTTCTGCCGTAACAATGTCGTTGCTTACTTTGTCTCCGTCACGATACACCTTATAGCCAGTAATACCTGTAGCTGCAACGTTCGGCTTCCATGTAATCTTCACAGAGTTGAGTCCAGACATCTGCTGTGCCTTCACGCTTACTGGAGGCATAGCCGAGAAGAGCGGACTGCCGAACTTCACAATCATCGACTGCGACGAAATAGCGTAGTTGCCGTCCGAATCCTTGTTATCGTTGTAGAAGAGGAAGCCCATGATATGGTCGTTTACCGACACAGATGTGGCGCGTGTCACGTTGTAAAGGGTTTCGCCGTCCGAATCCTTCGGCGAGTCTGGATTGACGAAAACATGATAGTCGGCGAGGTTCACACCTTTCTCCTTCAGATACTTGTATGCGAATGTGCCTTTTCCGTTTTGGTATATATAACCCAAATTGTTGTCCTCGCACATCACGGTGCCTTTATCGCTGATGTCGAAGAAGTCGAGGTCATCCTTAGTACCTGCCGGAAGTATTGCCGTCTTCCTGCCCGTCTCCATGTCGTAGATTGCCCATGCTCCGTGTATCTTGTCTGCTCCGCCTGCCTCTTCGTCGGTCTGCCAACCGCCGAAGTAAAGCAATTTTTTGCCATCGGGCGAGAACTTCTTGCCCACGCAGAACGGCGACTGCTGGTCGGAGAGTGTTGTGAAGTTGCCGTCGGGTCCCCAGAAACAAGCCTGGCGGTTCTTGTTCATAATCCATCCGGTCACGTATTGTCCGTCAGGCGATATAGCGTAAGGCATTGCTATTTTCTTGTTATCTTTCAACTGGCGGAATATCTTACCGTCCTTCCACACATAACCCGAGTAGTTGCTGCCTACAGCCACGTTACCAGTGATATAATGTCCGTCGGGCGATATGCCAGCTGCGCCACTGCTGTTTACTGCGTCGGACGGCATCTCAAGGCGATTCCAGCGGTCGTTGCTCCAATAGCCGGCGAGCTGTATCGACGCTCCGTTCTTCTTGAAGCTATTGTCGGTGTACACACCTACTACGATACCATCGTTAGAAACGCCATACGCCTGTGATGGCGACGAGGGGTTAAGCAGGTCTATCTCGCCGCTCTCAAGGTTCCAACGGAAGCCGTATGCTTCATTGCTGGCATCGTAGTACATACCACAAGCCCACTTACCATTAGGTGAAGCTGACATAATGTTATAGTCGGAGGGTGTGACCATCACGAATGGTGCGGTCTGTGCGAAAGCTGCGCCACTGAAGAGTAGCGATGCAAGTAATGCTTTTGTCTTCATTTATTATCTATTATGGTTATATTCATAGTGAAGGGAGCGTACCAAGTTTAGAGGCACGCTCCCTTTGGTTTCAAAATATGAGTTTTTATCTCTTTACGTTGTACTTGTAGAGGTTCTGCTTGCCCCCCTTCTCTATACATATTATATATATAGAAGCAGGAAGTTGTGCGAGGTTTACGCTACTTACGTTCTGCTTAGCATACACCTTTGCGCCAGTAGCTGAGTACACAGATACGTTTGCAGCATCGCTGAGCTGAACAAGATTATGTGCGAAGGTAGCCTTCACTGCACCGTCTACAGACACAGCGTCCACTCCGTCAGGGACCTCAATATCTGTAATCTTCACGGTGATGGAGTTAGAGTAAGCCTTGCCATATTTATAGCTTGTGATAACATAAAGCTCTACCTCATCGTCCATAATCTGCACCTTTGCAGTATTCACTGTCGGATCCTTTGTCTCTACGTCAGCCAAGCCTTTACCTACGAAAGCCAGGCTATTCTTTACGAAACCAAGTTCTTCAAGATTTTCAGGGTTCTTCCATTCAAGGTTGGCGTAGTATTCAACCATCGGACTCACAATAGAACCAACTCTCTTCACTTCACCACTTACAAACTTAAGATCGGTAACGGCAGGAAGCTCCTTTGCGAGAGCCACATTCACGTCCATCGGAGTTGTGCTGTAGTAGCCCACCCACTCTGAGTCGGCAGTAGGGGTTGCTATCTCGCCGTTTGTGAGGGCGAACAACGGCTGAACGAAGTAAGTGTATGTGCTATTCTTCAGCTCCTTGTCCTGGTATGTGCACTGCTTGGTTGCAGGGTTCATAACGTCGGCAAGCTCGAGAGTGTCGAGAGCCACACAGTCGCGATATACAACAAACTTACAACCGTGTACGAGTCCTGCCTGCGGAGTGGTAAACTGGAGGTTGATGGTATTCTTGAGTGTCTTGTCGGATGTTGCCGAGAGCAGCATCATTGATGTAGCGTCCTTCAATCCGCTGAAGTTGCGATAAGTATTGCGCACGGTAAAACCCCATTTGTTCCATTGCTCCTTAGTGGCATTATAAGAGTAGTCGCTGACATCCATAAGGTTCATATTTCCACCCACCGGAACATACTCGGTCTTCGTATCTGGTATTTCAGTACCTTTACTATCGTAGCGATACTTCATATGAAGCGTGAGCACGCCGTCGGTGTATGTCCATACCTCGCGCTGCTTTGGCTTCTTCACTTCACCCGACACGGTGTACTGATATTCTTCTATCTTATTGCCGTCGGCATCGTATTTCAGGTCGGCTTCAAACTCATAGTACTTTCCGGTAGAAGAATAATGAGTAGCTCTACCCTCTTCGTAACTATAGGTTATCTCCTGTGCAAGTTTCTTTGTCTGCTTGCTGTAAGACGTAACCTTAGCCAACGTACCATCGTCGTTGTACGTGTACTCGTTGATGCGCATTGATGTGGTGTCGGTAGCCAGTCTGCCCTGAGCATTGTAGGTGTAGCTCTCGCAGTTGTATGTCTTATGGAAAGCGAAATCGCCGTCATCATAGTCGCCCCACTGATACGAGTCCTTGTTTGTCATCTTGCCATCAGCATCAAAGACATACTTAATGATGTTGGTCAACGAGAACTCGTCAGAATAGCCTTCGTCGGTATATTTACGACCAAAGGTTGAACTGCCTACCAGCTTGTTGTCGGTGTTGTAGTAATAATACTCGCGCTTCGAGTCAAGATCTTCGGGCATATCACCCATCTGACTACCCAGCGTAACCGACTTTACCAAGAAGCGATTCTGGGTTTCTACGTTCTGTGCAAAAGACTGTGTTGACGAGCCAAGCATCATCGCCATGGCTGCAACCGAATAAAGTAAACGTCTTTCCATAATACTGTGTTTTTATTGATTATTAATATTTCATTGACAAGCTAACGAGCTGCCGAATTGATATGTCCGCTTGTCGACTATCTTATTGCAAAGATAATATTAATTTTTCAAAGCCAAGACTATTTATATCTATTTTCTACGAAATTGTTGCGTATATTTACAAAAAACCGTACATTTGCAAGCAATAAGTGGTACGACACCTATAATATAATACTTTTACCACCCACTTTTCAAAAAGAACGTAACTAACAAATAAATAACAAACAAAAATATATAACATGAGAAAAATCTTACTCAGTATCGCTTCCCTACTGATTTTCGCAGGAAGCATCAACGCCACAAACATTGGCTACTCGAAAGACGACATTGATCGTTTGAACACATTCCGCCTCGGCAGCAGCCAGAAGCAGGGTCAAGCAATACGCTTCAGCCACGCCAAGTTGCAAGCTCTTAAGGGCAAGACCATCGACTTCGCAGAGTTTGTAGTAGGCAGCAAGAATACGACAGACAACAAAATAAACGTATTCCTCGCCACCACACTCACCGGCACACCGATTGCCGAGGGCACACTGGAGGTAAATAGAGCACTCACAAAGGTAAAATGGACACTCGACAAGCCATACACTATCACTGGCGAAGAGGAGTGTCTGTACATCGGCTACACAGCCGAAATTGGCACAACATACAACCTTCTCATATCGGACAAATCGTACGACATCGAGGGCTGCAACTTTGCATACAACAATGGCGCATGGGTTGATACCTACGACATGAACCGTGGTAGCGCACTCATCTTCGTTAATGCGGAGAATGCGGACGACTACACCGACGTAATCGTAGGTCGCAGCAAATTTGACGGATATTATAAAGCTGGCGAAGAATGTAAACTCACGCCATGCTTCATCAATGCCGGCACAACAGCAATCAACAGTTTCGATGCCATCATTGATGTTGATGGCAAGACAACCACAAAACACTTCGCCGACCTCAACATCGAGCCGAAGGAGGGCTACAGCTTCAACCTCACAGACTTAGACACAAGCAAAGAGGGCAAGCGAGACATCAACGTCACTATAGCCAACGTGAACGGAGCTGACAAAGAGAGTGACACCTCCGACAACAGCCTTACTGCGTCACTTTTCTTCTATCCGAAGAACATGGAACGCTCACTGCTGCTCGAATCATTCACAAGTCAGACCTGTTCACAATGCTTTAGAGGTCATCTGAATATCGCAGATGCCATCAAGACTTCAAAACAAGACATCATTGAAGTAGCCCACCACAGTGGCTACGACCCCGACATATTCACGATGCAAGAAGACATTAATTACCTGTTCTTCTACCCAGGAAGTGGAGGTACGTTCGCTCCTGCAGCTATGGTAAACCGCCACACTTACGCCAATATTAGTTCATCACCAATCGTACAAGCGACATCTACAAACAATGTTCTCTCTACAATCTATAATGCAGCGACAACAAAGCCGTACGTCTCGTTCAACCTCGAAACAAAATTGAACGAGAGCACACGCGAGCTGAAAGTTAAGGTGCAGATACTGGCACACACCGATGCGCCTTCAAAGCAGTCTATCTTCAACCTCTTCCTCGTGCAGGACGGCATAATTGCATCACAAATAAATGGTGGAGACAACTATACTCACAACCACACATTCCGCGGAACGGTGACAGGCAACGCATGGGGTATGCTCGTGAATGACGTGAAGGCTGGACAGATGTTCACATGGGAGAAGACCATCACTATACCCAAGCAGATTCACTCAAGCTATTATACCGACGAGACTAAGAACAACATCAAGGCTGTGCTTGAGGACATGAGTGTAGTAGCCTATATGGGTTCGTTCGACCAGAACGACAACACCAAGCACACTATTTACAACTGCTGCAAGGCACGTCTCGGCGAATCGTACAAGCAGGGTGGTTTCAATGTAACTACAGCCATCAACGAGCCCGAAGCAGAGCAGACTCTGAACATCTTCGTAAACAATGGCAAGGTGTGCGTAGATGGCGACTACAGCCGTCTGTCAGTATATAACCTCGCAGGTGCGCAGGTGGAGAACGCCGCTCTTGCCAAGGGTGTGTACATCGTGAAGGTTGTAGCTGGTAGCAAGCAGACCACAAAGAAGATTCTGGTTAGATAGACCATATAACACATAATAAAACAAGGTGTATCATGCGCAAGCCATACATATATATAATAGGTGCATCTATGTTGCTCGCGCCCACCTCCATGTGGGCGCAAGCATCCTTGTCGCCACGTACTGCCGTAGCGCTTTCAAACACAAACGAGCAGAAGGCGCACCATTCAAAGCTCAAAGCCCAGAACCCAGAACTCAAAACTCTATACGTAACCATCGACCCTGCACGCACATCGTGGCAGGCATTGGGGCTGGCACCGGTTGCTCTGCACGCCAACACCGCAACGGTGCGCCTCTCAATCGATGCACTTCAGCAGTTGGCTAAGCAGGAGGGTGTAGAGTACATACAGCTGACATCGGGCGCAAGCCAGATGCTCAACCTCGCACGCCAGGAGGCTGGCACCGACCAGATACACAAGGGCACCTCGCTGCCGCAGGCTTACACCGGCGAGGGCGTAGTGGTGGGCGTGGTTGATGCCGGCTTCGACTACATGCACGCTGCGTTTCGCCGTCCCGACGACGGACAGTTGCGCATAAAACGTGTTTGGGAGCAAGGCACCCAAACGCTCGACGGTGCTACTGCACCAACGAAGTACGGCTACGGCATCGAACTGAACACGCCCCAGCTGATTGAGAAGGCGCAGGGCGACAGCGACACCAACTCGCACGGCACGCACGTGGCAGCCATTGCTGTCGGCAGCGACGCATACAAGGAGGGGGCTTACGTTGGCAACGCGCCCGACGCGGACATCGTGCTCGTGGCACTCGACCTCAACGAGAGCACCAACGCCGACATCAGCAACGCCGTGCAGTACATCTTCGACTATGCAGACGAGGTGGGCAAGCCGTGCGTCGTGAACCTCAGTTTGGGTAATCAGGACGGACCGCACGACGGCACTTCGACGTTCGACACCATGACCGATGCCATGCAGGGACCTGGTCGTCTCATCGTGGGTGCTGCAGGCAATCACCGCACCGATGCGTTCCACATCGACCATACCTTCGCCTCTACAGCTGACGCTCCGCTGCGCACATTCGCGAAATACAAAGTTGCACCGTCCAACTCTGCCTCGGGCGGCACAATAGAGATATGGGGCGAGAAGGGCACCGACTTCACCGTAGACATCGCAGCCTTCAGCACGGTAAACAAGAAGGATGCAGTATCGACTACGGTCTACCCTGCCGAGGGACTTACGGAGACATCGTTCGGCAAGTACGCCACGGGCACATGGAAGGTGGCATCGGAGGTTAGTCCGCTCAACGGCAAACCGCACGTGGTGCTCACATCCGCACTCACCGGCATCCGCAACAACTACGCCATAGCACTCACCATCACGCCGAAGACAGCGGGCAGAGTGAACATCTGGTCGGACAACACGTACCTCGCACTGGAGTCGCGCGACATGGAGGGTTTCTCGGCTCCCGACGCCGCTTCGTCTACGCTCTGCGAGATTGGCGGAACGGGCAAGCGCATCCTCACCGTCGGCTCGTACACCACGCGCAACGAGTACACCACGAACAGCGGACAACAGGCTACGCTGCAGGAGACCATAGGCGACCTCAGCTCGTTCTCGAGCTACGGACCAACAGTCGACGGACGCATGAAGCCGAACATCACTGCGCCTGGTTGCTTCATAATCTCGGCGGTGTCGAACAACGACGCATCGGGCAATCTGATGTACGCTGAGTACAACGAGAACTTCGGTCGCTACAACCAATATGGCTACATGCAGGGCACATCGATGGCATCGCCGTTCGTGGCAGGCATCGTGGCTACATGGCTGCAGGCTTATCCGCAACTCACGCCCGAACAGCTGCACGAGATTGTGCAGGCTACGGCTCGCAAGGACAACTTCACAGCTACGGCACCCGACAGCAACTGGGGATACGGCAAGATTAACGCGCTCGACGGACTGCGACAGTGCATCGAGAAGCAAACAGCGGGCTGCGAGCGCATCGACATGCCGTTCGATGGCACCATACGCATCGCCGACGGCAACATCCTCTTGGGCTTTGCACGCAACACGAAGGCTACGCTGAGCCTCACAAGCATGACGGGCAGCACGGTCTTCACCAAAGAGCTCGGTAACCGCTGTGCCGGCGAGACACTATCCATCCCTATGCCGCAGTTGGCTAAGGGCGTATATCTGCTCAGCGTAAAGACAACTTCTGCTGCGAAGACCTTCAAGTTTGTCTTGCAATAATCGCATACATTGTCTACATAAAAGTGTGGAATAGTTCTACAACTGTTCCACACTTTTCTACATTTTATCAAACCATGCCAGCACATCTAAACAGACAGTAACAACTGATATTCAACCACTTACACAAAACCACACTTTTTCTGGCACACCGATTGCATTTTATTTAGTGAACGACGCAACGAACAACAGTTCGAAACAGAGTTCCACAGATAAACGCAATATTAACAATTTAAAATTTAAAGCATATGAAGAAGTTAGTTTTTGTAGCTCTCGCAGCTTTCGTAACGGTATCAGTAAGCAACGTATTTGCAGGTAGCTCTAAGGCAGAGCTTGGTTTGGGAATGCCGGTCGACACAACCGTTGTGGAGACTCCCGACACTCCGGTAGTAGATGATCAGCAGACAGAAGCAATGTTCTCTGACTCTACCGACTCTGTCGACCCTGCCGCACAGCTCTTCTCAAGCGTAGTACTCTCTGACTCTACCGACACTGATACAACAGGTACAGAGGCACCGGCTGTAGTGTAAAGAAGAGAAGAGAAGGTAATGATTTCAGACATAAAACAACACTAAATCCTTTTTTAGCCTGCATCGTTCTTGTGCGAACAAGAATGGTGCAGGCTTTTTTCGTAAAATAAAATAAGAGATTTTGCGTTATAATATATAAGAATAAGATATTACAGCACATATATGTTCAGCACCAGAATAAAAATACTTGTAGGATACGCCTTGCTCGCCGTCGTGTTGGTGTCAGCCACATGGATGGTTTACGACAACACACGTTCGTTGTCTGCCGTCAACGAGGCATCGGAGCGGCTGATGGCTCGCCGCGACATTGTCGACTCGCTCGTGTTCACGATGCTCGAGACCGCCAATGCCGAACGCTCTGTACTGCTCGGCGATGCCGGCAAGTGGCAGCGCTTCGACGAGGCTCTTAGCAGTTCGGCTGCCAACGCCATGAGGTTGCGCCCACTGCTTATGGACACGCTGAAGCAGCAACGCCTCGACTCGCTCATTACGCTGCTAAAGGCGAAACGCGAAAACACGCTGCTCGTTATGAAGGAACTGAACAACGACTGCCGCGATATCTACTACAACAACAAGTTAGAGGCACTGCATAGCGGACGCGACTCTATAGTTATCAGTCCGCAGACGAAGGAACACCACGAACAACACGAGACGGTGTATGAGGTAGTGAAGACGAAGCGTGGCTTCTTCCGACGCTTAGGCGATGCCTTCCGCAAGCAGCACACCGACACCGTGAGCACCACCCGACTGACGCATCAGCCGTCTACCGCCACCATAAACCACCGTCTGAACATTGCCGACTCTGTGGCTAACGTACTCGCGGAGATACACAGCGAGCAACAACGCGCAAGCGACAGGAAGCAGAATGCCATCAGTTCGCGCAACAGGCAGTTGCAGCGAGTAAGCATTCAGCTGACGAAGCGCACATGGCTACTGATTGAGGATATACAGAGCGATGAGCACAACGCACTGCAGCGTGTTGTGGGCAAAGCGATGAGTTCGCGGCGTGCAATGATTGTGAGGATAGCGGTGTTGGGTCTGCTCGCCATCCTCTCGGCAGCGATACTCGTAGTGTACATTCTGCGCGACATAAAGCGCGAACGTCGCGACCGCCAGCGCATCATCGAGGCGAAAGCGGAAACGGAGCGCATCATGCAGCAGCGTGAGCGGCTGCTGCTCACCATAACGCATGACATTAAGGCTCCGGCTGCGTCTATAGCCGGCTTCATCGACTTGCTCAGCGAATACGTCGACCAACCGAAGGCGGTGGGATATCTGCAGAACATATCGGGCTCGGCGAAACATCTGCTACAATTAGTGTCGGCACTGCTCGACTATCACAAGCTGGAGAGCGGCAAGGCGGAACGCCACGAGGTGAGCTTCGCACCGGCTGTGCTCATCAGCGAGTGTGTGGCGCAGATGCAGCCATTAGCTATGGAAAAGAAGCTGAAGTTGGCAACTGATGTGCAGGTGACGGAGTCAATGCTCTGCCGATCGGACGCATTCCGCATCAAACAGATTGTGAACAACCTTGTGGGCAACGCCATCAAATACACCGACAAGGGCGAGGTACGTGTCGGCGTGAACATCGCAAACCGACAACTCAGCATCAGCGTGAAGGACACGGGATGCGGCATGACGCCCAACGAACTGCAAACGGTGTTCAACGCTTTTACACGTCTGCCTGGCGCACAAGGCAAGGAGGGCGTGGGACTCGGACTGACCATCACGCGCGAGATTGTGACGCTGCTCGGAGGCAACATCCGAGTGCAGTCGACAAAGGGTAAGGGCTCGACATTCACCGTGAGTCTGCCCGTGAAGATTGTCACCAATCAGGGGGTGCACTTGTCTCCGCTCGGCTCCAGCCGCTTGCCAGAGCAAGAAGTGCACCAACAAAGCAACAAGTGCACCAACAAAGCAACAAGTGCACCCACTAAAGGCAAATCTCAACACCTCAACACCTCAACATCTCAACCCACGATCTCCGTGGTGATAGTAGACGACGACCGCCTGCAGGGTCAGCTCCTCACGGAGATGCTGCAACGCATCGAGGGCATCAGCTTCAACACCACCACGACCATACACGCCAGCGAGGCAATAGCCATCGCCACAGAGTCGGCTCCCAACATCGTGTTCACCGACATAGAGATGCCGGAGATGAACGGCAGCGAGATTATGCGACGCATACGCAATAACGCCGAGACGCAGCAGCGACCATGCACTACGAAGTTCGTGGCGATGACAGCGCACGAGCAGAGCATCATGCCACAGCTACGCAGCGACGGCTTCGATGCCTGTCTGTTCAAGCCGTTCTCGGTGCAGACACTCGCCGCCACAATCTGCCAACTCACGGGCGTAGCAGTAAGAGTATCCGAGAATTCAAAACTCAAAACCGTAGGCGAAACCGAGAATAATTCAAAACTCAAAACCGCAGGCGAAACCGAGAATAATTCAAAACTCAAAATTCAAAACTCAAAACTCAAGACCGCCCTTCTCCCCTTCACCGATGGTGACCCAGAAGCAGAACGACAAATCATAGGCGACATACGCAAGTCGATAGAGGAATATTTAGAGATGATTGGCGACGGTTCAGATCCGGAGCGCATTGCGAAAGCGGTACACAAAGCGATGCCACTGCTCGAAATGCTCGAACCAGGCAAGAACGAATGGCTCGCCCCCCTCCAGGGGGTGCACTTGTCTCAAGTGCACCAACAAAGCAATCAACAAGTACACCAACAAAGCAAACACGACAGTTTGGTTGGTGCACTTGAGACAAGTGCACCCCCTAACAAGCAACAAGTACACCAACAAACTCAAAATGACAACTTGGTTGGTGCACTTGAGACAAGTGCACCCCCTAACGACCAAGAACGCGAAAGATTGACAAAACAACTGATAGAGAAACTCAAGAAAATACTATGCAACATATACTGATTGTAGAAGACGACATTGCGTTCGGCACAATGCTACAGACATGGCTGCGCCGAAAGGGATTTGAGGTAGAGAAAGCGACATCGGTAGGTGCTGCCGTGAAACTGCTGAATGAAACCTTCGGCAAAGAGGTAGACCTTGTACTCTCCGACCTCCGTCTGCCCGACCACGACGGGCTTCGACTGCTCGCATGGATGCACGAACACGACATCAATGCACCGTTCATCGTGATGACAAATTATGCGGAGGTGCAGAACGCGGTGCTCGCCATGAAGTCGGGTGCTGCCGACTATATCGCAAAGCCAGTGCAGCCAGACATCCTACTGCAGAAGATTAAGGATGCGATGGAGCAGAACGCTCAGCAAGCCTCCTCCACAATTCAAAACTCTACAACTCAAAATGCGCCAACGGCGCATAATTCAAAATTCAAAACTCAAAATTCTTGCTCTGGCAAGCGTCTCTACGAGCCGAGCGCAAAACTCACTGCCCCCCGCCACATAGAGGGAAAGAGCGAAGCCTCGCGCCAGCTATATAGCTACGTGGAGTTGGTGGCTCCCACACCTATGTCGGTGCTCATCCTCGGTGCATCGGGAACGGGTAAGGAGTACGTGGCTCACCGTATTCACGACCTCAGCGCACGCGCTGACAAACCTTTCTTCGCACTCGACTGTGGGGCGATACCACGCGACGTGGCTGCATCGGAGTTTTTCGGACACAAGAAGGGAGCCTTCACGGGTGCCGACACCGACAAGCGCGGTGCCTTCGAGATGGCTAACGGCGGAACGCTATTCCTTGACGAGGTGGGCAACTTGAGCTACGAAGTGCAGGTGCAACTGCTGCGTGCACTGCAGGAGCGTCGCATCCGCCCCGTTGGCGGAACGCAGGAAATACCTATCGACATACGTCTTGTGTGCGCCACAAACGAGAACCTTGAGGAGGCAGTTGGCGAAGGACGGTTCCGCGAAGACCTCTACCACCGCATCAACGAGTTCACCATCTACATGCCAAAACTCTCGGAGCGTGGCAGCGACCTCTTCCTCTTTGCCGACCTCTTCATACGCCATGCCAATGAGGAACTAAACCGAACGGTGGAGGGCTTCGACTCTGACGCTGCAGAACTGCTCGCCTCTCATTCATGGCCCGGCAACCTGCGCGAACTGAACAACGTAGTGAAGCGTGCGGTACTACTCACACGCGGCAACAAGATAACCACCACCGAACTGACGCAGGCGATGGGACAGATACGCACCGACAATGTCCTGCAACTGCACGACGAAGACACGGAACGCCAGCGCATCATCACCGCTCTGCAACAGACCAACGGCAACAAGGCAAAGGCAGCCCGCCTGTTAGGCGTAGACCGCAAGACGATATATAACAAAATAGAGAAGTTAGGGATTTAAAGATATGGACAGAGTAAAATGTTATTAAAAAAATCTGCCATATCTATCAGCGCAGCCGTAACTCTCAGATTACAAGCACAATAAAGGCTGACAGATTTGCTTTTTTAAAGCTAAATCTGTCAGCCTATCTATCAGGAACAATTTATTCCTACTCTATCAGGAATAGTTTACTCCCACTCGATTGTTGATGGTGGTTTCGACGAAATATCGTAGCATACGCGGTTCACACCACGTACCTTGTTGATGATCTCGTTAGACACCTTAGCCATGAAGTCGTAAGGCAGGTGAGCCCAGTCGGCAGTCATAGCGTCGGTAGAGGTTACGGCACGGAGAGCAACGGGGTGCTCATATGTGCGCTCGTCGCCCATTACGCCTACAGAGCGTACTGTAGAAAGGAGCACTGTGCCTGCCTGCCAAATCTGGTCGTAGAGCGACACCTCAATCTCGCCGTCGTGCATGTCGGCAGGAACACCGGCAGCAAGCACGCGACGTGCGTCCTCGCCAGAGAGTTTTGTCTTGTACTCGCGCAGACCGCGGATATAGATATCGTCGGCATCCTGGAGGATGCGTACCTTCTCGGGAGTGATGTCGCCAAGGATGCGCACAGCCAAGCCTGGACCTGGGAACGGGTGGCGTGTGATGAGATGCTCGGGCATACCCATTGAGCGACCTACACGGCGAACCTCGTCCTTGAAGAGCCACTGCAATGGCTCGCAGAGTTTGAGGTTCATCTCCTTAGGCAGACCACCTACGTTGTGGTGGCTCTTGATTACCTTGCCCGTGATGTTGAGCGACTCGATGCGGTCGGGATAGATAGTGCCCTGTGCGAGCCACTTTGCACCTGTCTGCTTCTTAGCCTCAGCGTTGAACACCTCAACGAAGTCGCGACCGATAATCTTGCGCTTCTGCTCGGGGTCGGTAACGCCAGCAAGGTCGGAGAAGAACTTCTCGCTTGCGTCTACACCGATAACGTTCAAGCCCAAGCACTTGTAGTCTTCCATAACGTCGCGGAACTCGTTCTTGCGGAGCATACCGTGGTCGACGAAGATACATGTGAGGTTGCTGCCGATAGCCTTGTTGAGGAGCACGGCTGCTACGCTTGAGTCGACACCGCCCGAGAGTCCGAGGATTACCTTGTCATCGCCGAGCTGCGCCTTGAGCTCAGCTACTGTTGTCTCTACGAACGAGTCTGCGCTCCAGTCCTGACGGCTTCCGCAGATGTCTACCACAAAGTTCTTCAGGAGCTGTGTGCCCTGGAGCGAGTGGAACACCTCGGGGTGGAACTGCACAGCCCATACCGGCTGCTTTGTAGAAGCGTAAGCGGCATACTTCACATTGGCTGTAGAAGCGATGCACTTAAAGTCTTCGGGGATGGCAGTGATGGTGTCGCCGTGGCTCATCCATACCTGCGAGTTCTCAACGAAGCCCTTGAACAAGGGGTTCTCAGCGTCGAAGTGCTCGAGGTTGGCACGTCCGTACTCGCGAGAGTCGGCTGCCTCCACCTTTCCGCCGCCAGCATAAGAGATGTACTGTGCGCCATAGCAGATGCCAAGCACTGGGATGCGTCCTACGAACTGACTAAGGTCTACCTTGAACGCCTCCTTGTCGTGAACCGAGAAGGGACTTCCGCTGAGGATGACACCGATGACAGAGGGGTCGTCCTTCGGGAACTTGTTGTAGGGCATAATCTCGCAGAAGGTATCAAGCTCGCGCACACGGCGGCCGATGAGCTGCGTGGTCTGCGAACCGAAATCGAGAATAATTATCTTCTGTTGCATTACTTTTGGTTGGTTTTATTGTTTGTATTTGATGTTTCTTATTATCTCATGGCGGCGTTTAAGCCGAGGGTAGGCGGCGTTTAAGCCGGGGGTAGGTGGCGTTTAAGCCGAACTAAGCCTCTTTAGGCCTTCCTAAGCCAAGGGGAGACTTTTCTCTTTAGAGCTTTTTCAGCCTTGAGTATCCTCAAGCCCTCCCCGATGGAGAGGGTTGGGAGGGGCTTTTTACTTTTACCAAGAACTCCTCCGCTTGCGCCAGCGTGTCGAGCTTGCCGATGTCCATCAGCTGCAGGTCGTCCTTTGCGAAGCCTTCGATGCGGTGGGTGGCGCAAGTCTGCAGATAGAAGTCGATGATGCTGAAGCGGTCGGGGAACTGATTCATTAAAGGAATCATTCGTGGCGAGAGGGCGTGGATGCCAGCGAAGGCGTACATGCGGCACACTTTAGGGTCGAGGTCGGGGTATGGAGTCTTCACTTCGCCCGTGGCGATGTTAGTCCAACCGACAAGGCGCATCGTGTCGTCGAAGAGCAGGTAGCGTTGCGTCTTACGCTGACTAACGAGGAGCAAGGCATCGGGAACATCTGCCGCTGCTCCTACTAAAGCATCGGGAGCATCCGCCGGCACATTTGCCAAACCGTCAGTCTTGAGCAATCCGCCGGCACGCTGATAGAAGCGGCGCAGGTCTACATTGCTCAGGATGTCCACATTATGTATTAGTATCGGGGCATCGGGAGCGAAGAGTGGCGCGGCATGTTTTATGCCACCGCCCGTTTCGAGCAGTCCGGCAGATTCGTCGGAGATGCGTATGTCGAGCCCGAAGTTGTCGTTTTCTTTAAGATAGTCGATTATCTGCTGCGCAAAGTGGTGCACGTTGACAACAATGCGGTCAACGCCTGCCACCGATAGATTATGTATTACGCGCTTCAGGAGCGGCTCACCACCAACGCTCACCAACGCCTTTGGCATAGTGTCGGTGAGCGGTTTAAGGCGTGTGCCCAATCCTGCCGCGAATATCATTGCTTGCATCATAGATGTCGTTATAAATATGTTGCCTACAAAATTACTCAAAATCCGTCAAACAGCAAAAGGAATGTAGCATAAATCTACAGAAGTGTCTGCTCTATGCCTTGCTCTCTGTGACAGACGTGCACCTCTATTCCGAACTTCTCGTGCAGATGTTCTGCAAGGTGCTGCGCCGAGTAGACACTGCGATGCTGTCCGCCGGTGCAACCGAAGGAGAACATAAGGTCGGTGAAGCCACGGTCGATGTAACGCTGCACATGTGCGTCGGCGAGTTTGTAGACGCTATCGAGGAAGGTGAGTATCTCGCCGTCGTCCTCGAGGAAGCGTATCACGGGCTCGTCGAGTCCGGTGAGTTTCTTGTACGGTTCATAGCGTCCGGGGTTGTGCGTCGAACGACAGTCGAACACGTATCCGCCGCCATTGCCCGACTCGTCGGCTGGTATGCCCTTGCGGAACGAGAAACTGAACACGCGGACACGCAGCGGACCCTTGCCGTCGTACTTGGAGAACGTAGCAGGTCCGTCCTGAGGATGCGCCTCGTAGACATTCTTGTCGGTGGTCTTGTACCCATCGGCACGCGATACTGCCGGTTCTTCGATGTGAGCGTAGCGTGGCATCTCGGTGAGTCGGCGCAGCATGTCCATCATGTACGGATAGGGGAACACCTGCTCACCTAATTTCAGCAGCGCACGCAGGTTGTCCATAGCCGGCGGTATGGAGTCGAGGAAGTGCTTCTTGCGCTCGAAATAGCCGCGGAAGCCGTATGCGCCGAGCACCTGCAGCGTGCGGAAGAGCACGAAAAGGCTCAAGCGGTTGACGAAGTGGCGCAGCGACGGCACCTCGGTGTACTGCTGCAGAGCATCGTAGTATTCGGCTACGAGCTCGCGGCGCAGCTTGTCGCTATAGCGTGCCGATGCCTGCCAGAGGAACGAGGCGAGGTCATAGTAGTACGGACCGCGTCGACCGCCCTGGAAGTCGATGAACTGCGGATTGCCGTCGGCATCGAGCATCACGTTGCGTGCCTGGAAGTCGCGGTAGAGGAACGAGTCGATATTCTCCGACGTAAGATCCTTGGCGAAGAGGCGGAAGTTTGCCTCGAGCTTCAGTTCGTGGAAGTCGAGCCCCGAAGGTTTCAGGAAGCAATACTTGAAGTAGTTGAGGTCGAAGAGCACGCTGTCCTCGTCGAACTCGGGCTGCGGATAGCAGTTCTGCCAGTCGAGTCCGCGTGCTCCGCGTATCTGTATGTTCGGCAACTGGCGTATTGTGGCTTTCAGCAACTGCTTCTCGCGCTGGTTGTATCTGCCGCCAGCCTCGCGACCGCCACGTATTGCGTCGAAAAGCGATGTAGATCCGAGGTCGGTCTGCAAGTAGCGCAGTCCGTCGTCGCTCTGTGCGAGTATGTGCGGCACTGGCAACTGGCGCTGCTCGAAGTGCTCGGCGAGATAGATAAAGGCGTGGTTCTCGTCGCGGCTGGTGCCTACGACACCAATGACGGTCGTGCCGTCCTCAGCCGTGAAGCGGTAGTACTGACGGTTGCTGCCTGCTCCGGCGAGCTGCTCGGTGCTGACGGGTTCCGCCCCACTCCATTCTGTATATAGTTTAATGAGTTTCTCCATCTTCTTGTTCTTCTTGCTTCTTTTTTCCGTAATATTGCTCGTCCTTCTTCTTTACCCAAGCCGTGAGGTAGGCATCGAGGGCATAGAGCAACAAGCCCACACCTATGGTCATTGACCATGAGCGTGAGAGTATGTATGTGCCCACTACGATAATGACGCAGCAGACTATTATCTTTGGTTCAAATGAACGTTTCATTTTCTTTGTTCAATGCTAAGTTATGGTGATACGCATCGGTCGACGCAGACATCCGCAACGGTCGACGCAGACATCCGCATCGGTCGACGCAGACATACGCATCGGTCGACGCGAGTCAGAATAGTAATACTTACAACCCTAAACGGTAAGCCACACTGAACGTGAAGACACTATTCTTCGACGATTTGAAGCCGTCAATGTTCTGGAACTGCGTAAGTCCGATGTTGTAGCGTGCGTCGATGATTACGTTAGAGAACTCGTAGCTCACTCCGACGGGAATAGCGAAGTTTACTTTTGTGAGCGTTGAGTTCAGGTCGTACTTCACGTGTTCGGGTTTCTCGTACTTCACGTCGTCTTTCGTCATCGTGTACTGCTGCTCGGTGTACTTCATATTGCCCGAGATTGGGAAGCCTATCTGCACACCGGCTTTAATGGCGAAGCCCGTGCCGAGGTAGGCATTGAGCATCAGGGGCACGTTGATGTAATGGAGCTGCGTGCTCCAGTCGCTGTAGCCAGTGCCTTTGTACACGCCTTCCGTCACCTGCACCTTGTAGCCGTTGTTGCCGTACTTGGCGCCTTGCTGCACGTACTGCGCACCGATAGTGGCAGAGAGGTTTGGCATGAACTGCCAGTCGATGTCGACACCTGCCATCAGGCCTGCCTTGTAGCGTGCCGAGTAAGTCATGTTGTCGCCGACTCCACCGGCTATATACATTTTGTCGCCGGGCAGATTGGCGAGCGCCACACCCACACGGGGCAGCACGGACACGGTGCCGACCTTCGGTTGCGCCATTACCGGCAGTACGCCTGCGGCAAGACCCAACAATATAGTTCTTTTCTTCATTTCTTTCCTGTTCGTTTACGTTTTCACTTCTGAATAATAAACGCTGAATAGCCACTATTATTGTGTTCTGCAGCGCAGTTTTGCTGAGCAGCCGTAGCCCACCATGTTTAAACTTTCATCAGCCCACCACAAGCGAGAAGCGCAATCCCAACGCAGAGGCTATCTGCAGGAACGTAGACATCTGCATGTCGCTGTTGCCACGCTCTATGGTAGATATGTACTCGCGCTTCTTGCCTATCTTGTCGGCAAGCTGCTGCTGCGTAAGTTTCTGGCGCTTGCGCTCTTCTTTCAGCAACTCGGCATAGTACCACGCCTTGGCACGCGCCTCGAAAGCATCGCGCGAAGGTGTGCCGGGTGCGCCGTATTCCTTCTCCAATATTTCATCTGCGGTGTGAAGTCGTGCCAACTTCTCTTCATTAATCTTTATCATAGTTAATCCTCCAACTCTTTAATTATCCTATCTGCCTTACCTATCTCTTTTTTATAGTCTTTTGTGCTCTTTTTCAAGAATCCCGTTACAAACAACAAACGAGTACACTCAACAAAACTCTCTTTGTCAATAGTAAATATAACCGAACGATACTCGTTTGAACCAAACGACACACGCGCCTCATAATAAGGTGTGCCGACAAGTTTCTTTACAAACTTCTCATTCACCACCTTCTGAGTTTCAATTATGTTCACTATATACGAATACTTTTCTCTCAATTTGGCATCGAGAGACCAGTAGTAATCCATAAATTCGTCAGTATATATGACTTTTCGTATCTTTTCTATTCCCATGCCGCAAATGTAATAAATTAATTCCATACAAACAAGCATTTGATACAAAAAAAGGTGTCCCATGACTTCACAGTCTTGGAACACCCGTCGTTGTATATATTTCGATACAAGAAATTAGTCTTTGTTGCTGCGCTTGCGGCTGAGATGATCGAGGATAATCTTGCGCATACGCATACTCTTCGGAGTTACCTCCACGAGCTCGTCGCCCTTGATATACTCGAGACACTCCTCAAGACTCATCACCACCTTCGGTATCACACGCGCCTTCTCGTCAGAGCCGCTGGCACGAACGTTGGTGAGCTGCTTTGCCTTCGTAACGTTGATTACGAGGTCGTTGTCGTGAACGTGCTCGCCCACTACCTGACCTGCGTACACTTCCTCACCTGGATCGATGAAGAACTTGCCGCGGTCTTGCAGCTTGTCGATAGAATAAGCGTAGGCAGTACCTGTCTCAAGCGCAATCATCGAACCGTTAAGACGGCGTGTGATTTCACCCTTGTACGGCTGGTACTCCTTGAAGCGGTGAGCCATGATTGCCTCGCCCTGGCTCGCTGTGAGCACGTTGGTACGCAGACCGATGATGCCGCGCGACGGTATGTCGAACTCGATGTCTACACGGTCGCCGAGGGTCTGCATTGATGTCATCTCGCCCTTGCGGCGTGTCACCATATCAATCATCTTGCTCGAGAACTCCTCAGGCACGTTGATTGTCAGTTCCTCGATAGGCTCGCACTTCACGCCGTCAATCTCCTTGTAGATTATCTGCGGCTGACCCACCTGAAGCTCGTAGCCCTCGCGACGCATTGTCTCGATGAGCACAGAGAGGTGGAGCACACCGCGTCCGCTTACGATCCACTTGTCGGTGGTGTCCTCGAACGGACGCACGCGCAGCGCGAGGTTCTTCTCAAGCTCCTTCTGCAAGCGGTCGTTGATGTGGCGTGATGTTACGAACTTGCCTTCCTTACCAAAGAACGGCGAGTCGTTGATGGTGAAGAGCATACTCATGGTAGGCTCGTCGATAGCGATAGGAGGCAGCGGTTCGGGATTCTCGAAGTCGCAGATGGTGTCACCAATCTCAAAACGCTCCAAGCCTACGATGGCGCAGATGTCGCCAGAGTGAACCTCGTCTACCTTCTTCTGTCCCATTCCCTCGAACACGTGTATTTCCTTGATGCGTGTCTTCTCCTGAGTGCCGTCGCGGTGAGAGATGGTTATGTTCATGCCCTCCTTGAGCGTACCGCGGTGAACGCGTCCTACGGCGATACGTCCTGTGTAGCTCGAGTAGTCGAGCGAGGTGATAAGCATCTGCGGAGTGCCCTCAAGCACCTTCGGCGCAGGTATCACCTCTACAATCTTGTCGAGCAGATAGTCGATATTGTCTGTCGGGGCGTTGTAGTCCTCAGCCATCCAGCCGTTCTTTGCCGAACCGTAAACGACGGGGAAGTCGAGCTGGTCTTCGGTAGCGTTGAGTGAGAACATGAGATCGAACACCATTTCGTACACCTCCTCAGGGCGGCAGTTGGGCTTGTCAACCTTGTTCACAACAACGATCGGCTTCAGACCGATCTGAAGCGCCTTCTGCAGCACGAAGCGTGTCTGCGGCATAGGTCCCTCGAATGCGTCAACGAGCAGAATACAACCGTCTGCCATGTTGAGCACGCGCTCTACCTCGCCACCGAAATCGGAGTGACCCGGGGTGTCAATAATATTGATTTTTGTGCCTTTCCAGTTGATTGAAACGTTCTTGGAAAGGATGGTTATTCCTCGTTCGCGTTCCAGGTCGTTGGAATCCAATACCTGGCCACTGTTATCCTGGCCGTCACGGAACAGTTTGCCCGCCAACATCATCTTGTCGACAAGCGTGGTCTTTCCATGGTCGACATGGGCGATAATCGCAATGTTTCTAATATCTTGCATTTTATATACCTTAAAAAACTTCTGCAAAGTTACTACTTTTTTTTCAGACAAATGTATAAGCAGCAGCGTTTTTGAACTATTAACGTAAATAGTTCGGAACCAAACAACTAAAAAAAAACAGGCACTGCCACAGATGCAACAAAAAAATCCCGTGCATTCGGTCGAATACACGGGATCTGTTTCTTTGTGCGAATTACTTACGGAGGCCGAGAGCCTTGATGATTGCACGGTAGCGATTGATGTCGCGGTCGTACAGATAGTTAAGCAATGCGCGGCGCTTTCCTACCAACTGTGTCAAAGAACGTGCGGTAGTATAATCTTTACGGTTCTTCTTAAGATGTTCCGTCAAATGGGAAATACGGTATGAGAACAATGCTATCTGGCTCTCAGCTGAACCAGTATCAGTGTTAGACTTTCCGTACTGTCCAAAGATCTCTTGTTTTTTTGCCTGATCTAAATACATAGACTTTTAAAAATTAAATTGTTATTTGTGCAAAATGCGAGTGCAAAGGTACGACTTTTTATTGGAAGTCAGACCATTTGCACTCGCATTTAGTATAAACGTTAACTATTTTTTACAAATCACTTCACTACAACCTTCTTACCATTCTGGATGTAGAGTCCCTGCTTAACGTCCTTCAGACTGTTACCTACGTACTTGCCGTTGATGGTGTAGACGCGATTGTTAGTCTTAACGCCGTTCACAACAACTGAGTCAACGCCTGCTGCAGGGTCGCCTACATAGACTGTGTTAGACACGTTCGACTCGCCGTTTGCATAAACTACGATTACGTTGTACTTGTGGTTGCCTGCGCCGTAGCCGTTATCATCGGTGTACTTTTCGTCAGTCCAAGTGGTTGTCTTGCCGTCGAGTTTCTTCACGAGAACGCCATCACGGTAAACATTGTAACCCATTACGCGCAAACCACCAGCACGATATGTCACGTCGTCAACGCAGAGACGGTCGGGTTCATAGTTGTAAGATGTCAGCGAACCCGTGCTGGTGTGCACGATAGCGAAATACTTGGCACCCTCAGGAAGGGCGATATCATACTTTGTCCACTTGTAAACAGCCTCATAAGAGTCCTTATTGATCTTAATGAACGAGTTGGCGTTGGTGTCGTCCTCCGAGTAGTAGATGTCGAATGTCTCCGGACCAGAGTTCGGATACTGCTCACCGCGGTTTACCTCGTCGCCAGGAGCGTTCACCCAGAACGATATTGTCTGCTCCTCGCCGGAGAGTTCCGGTGTGATGAGCCAGTTGTTGGTCGCTGTGCCGGTATCGATTGTTGTACCAGTAGACATCATCGACTGCTTGCCTGAATGAGGCGCGAAGATATCTGCAAACATCTGCCAGTTGCTACCTGTGATGCCGCTCACCTGCCACGGGTTGAACACGATGTAAGCCTGTGCTACGCCTGAGTTCGGGTGCTGAATACCACCGAATGTATAAACCGTACCCTTGTCACCGTCGTAGAGTGTCCAGTCGCCAACGCGTGCTATTGACCATGGTGTGTACGACTCAAAGTCGTCTGTCACCTTGACACCGTCTACATCCATTGCCGACCATGTGAGCACACCCTTATCGGTAGCAGCGAGGTCGCTGATAGCTGGGAGCGGAGACGACACTACCTCAACCGTATAGTCAATCGACTTATTGTTAGCCTGGAACATATCTGCAGCCCACTCTACTTCGCCTCTCACGGTGAATTTACCGACATGGAGCTTCGGTGTATATGCAAACTCGTATGTAGCTACTGCGTTAGGCTCAAGGTCCTCACCTTCTTCAGTTTCAAACTTCTTTCCGTCGATAAAGAGGTGTACCTTGTAACCGCTTGCCTTTGCTGTACCGAGGTTCGTAACCTTCACATTCAGCTGAGCAGCCTTACCACTCTGCACGTGTGCAGGTGCATCAATATCGGCAGCGAGGTTGTTTGCGATAGCATCGTAGATTTTTATGTTATCAATCATTACGCTGGTTGACAAGCCCTCGGCGTAGAAATAAGGACGGATGTAACCGTTCTTAACACCGACAGTAGACACCGACTTAAGATCCATAGCTACAGAGCGCCAACCCATTTTGCCACTAAGCGTGCTATAATCAACAGTTCCGACCTCTACCATTTCCTGACCATTGCGGTTCACCTTTACGGTTATCTTGCCGTCAGTACCTGGATATGCATAGTACCAGAACACAATCTGCGGATTACCCGCATTGGCGATGTCTACCTTCGGACCCTGGATGCAAGCCAAAGTGCTGCCTGTTGACGGATTGAAAACGAGCGAACCTGCGTCCTCATCCTGCGCATCCTCCGAAAGACCGAACTTGCCCGCACAGTTGGCGTCAATCACCCACGGCCCCTTCTGAAGACTCTTGTTAGCGAACGATTCGTAGTAAGGTACCTCGTGTGCCTGACCGATAAGGAATGCCTCGCGTCCATAGTCGCTGACTACGGCTGTGTCTGATGTCGGGCTGTCTACGTAGGTCAGAAGTGCATACTGCACAGCACTCTGAGCGCCGTCGTAGTTAACTTTTTCTACAACACACTTTGTCTCAGCTAAACCCATTTCTACTTCTCTCAGGAAACCATACTCAAGAGTGTATACGCAGTATTCTGCAGTCTTCGGATCTACATAACCGCCGTGCATACCTACTTCAGAAACCGGATCCCATGTGATAGCTGCTGTACCATCAAGGTTGTCGTGTATCTTTATATTCTGCGGAGGAAGCGGACGGTCGTAACCTACGTATGCTTTCTTTGCAACCTCGTCGCTACGCAAGTCGTTAGCTGTAGAGATAACGCTATATGTATGTTCGCCAGTAAGCACCTCTTCGTCTTGCCATACGACCTTTTCACCAGGTTTCGGTGAATCGAAGTTCTTCACAACGACATAGTCGCGATAGAGCTGTACACGGGTTAGACTTGAGAGCGGATTGCCAGCATAGTCGGTAGACGGTATTGTGAACGACACCTTAGCCGACACCGCTCCCTTAGCACCAACCTCTACATTGAGGTCGTTTACAGCTGCCGGGCGCACTGCCAAGGCAGCCTGAGCAAATACTTTCACAGGAAGGAGCAGGAGGTATGCACGCTGATTGCTGGTGCAATGGAATGCTACGCGATACTTACCGGTTGTAGGAGCAATGAACTCGCCTTCAACTGGTGTGGCACCACCTCCGCCGTATGTAGCCGAAATGGTGTAGTCGCCTATCACCTTGTATGTTGTAGGGTCGTCGCCTGTGCCTATAGCCACAGCCAACTTCTGAGAACCGCCCATAGCCTTGAAGCCACCGGTCTCAACCTTATATGTCTTGCCTGCCTCGAATGCCAAGTACGGGCTGACGAGCCAGTCGTCGGCATCCTGCTTCTGCGCTGTGCCGATATAACTGATGAAACTGCCGGGCACATCATTACTGAATCCCCATGTGATACCGTCGTTGTTCTTGTCCTCAACGGTCCACTCTTTATTAACTAATACTTTCTGATCGTTCCACAGACATGAATACGGAACATCGTACGGTCCGCCAGTTGACGGAGTCTGTGCCTTCACTGTCGACGGAGCTAGCGTGGTAGCTGCCAACAATGCCGAGAATAATACTTGAAGCGTTTTTCTCATAGTCGTATTGTTTTTAGTTATTTATACAATCAATCAACTCTCTCTAATTAACACCTTGTTTTATAGGAGGGGGATTGTTATAGAATAAACTATCCCCCTCTAATTACGATATAGTTTGTTAGAATTTCTACTTGTTAACGTACTTCTTGCCGTCGCGTATCACGATACCCTTTGTATCAGGAGCTACGCGCTGTCCGCTGAGGTTGTATGTTTTGCCGTCGCGAGCCACGTTCACTGCTACGCCGTTGATGCCGGCTGTAGCGTCACCCTGCAGAACCTCGATAGGATATGTCGACTTGCAGGTCTTGCTCTGCACGTGGAGTTCGCACTTACGACCGCTTACGCCTTCTGGCAGTGGGTCGCATACCACCTTGAGCACTGTGATGTCGTATTCAGCCCATGTCTTTGTGTCGGGAGTGATTGACTTCACCCAGTCGGCATCACAAGTTACGGTGTAGTTAGGCTCGTTGTTGGCATCGAACCAGCTCTGGTTTGTCTTGATAGCCGGACCTGCGAACACCAAATCGCCAGGAATGAGAGTCTTGCCGCTTGTGCCGTCGTCGCTCATCTTCACAACACCGTAGTTTTCTACACGTCCGTTGGTTACGTAGTACATCGGGTTGCAGTAGTCGTACTTAGCAGAGAACGACACCTTCAGAGCAACATCTTTGTAGAGGCTGAAGAACGCAGGACTGCCATCCTTCTTCCAAATACCTACGGCTGAGTCGAAGTCATTATAATAATAAGGTAACTCGCTAATCTCAAAACCGCAGTCGATGCCTTCATTGTCGAGTCCGTCGATTACTACATAGAACGGCTGATCGATAACGAAGCGCTCTGCCTTGCCTTCAGCGTTCTTCTTTGTGAACACGAGTGTGAAGGCGTTGTAGCTTGTGTTATCGTCGTACGGGATACTGCCTACGTCGATAGTCTCAGGCTCAGTAGCTGTGAGTTCGTAGAGAATCTTTTCGCCAGGAATGCGTTTGCCGTCCTGCTCCATCACGTCGTGAATCTGCAAACGCAGTTGCTTACCCTTAGCTATTGGATAATAGCCCTTAGAGATAACCGGAATGAAGATATCTTCTACAACCAGCGGAGCCATCGGTTTGTCGAAATACTGATAAACGCTGGTAGCTGTGTACTTAGCATCGCCCTGCGTGAATGTACCCGAACCGTATGCATATTTGTTGTCCATACCGCCGAAGAACACTTCGCTGACTTGGTCCATTGTGTAAGAAAGCGGAGCCACGCGGCGGTTGTCTTGGTCAATGCCTGAATACAAGCGCGGATAATAGAATTTCAAAGCCAATGATTCGTGCTTGCCAGGGTCGCCCGCATTGCCGAAGTAAGGATTCTCCGAAGCGAGCAGGAACGAGTCGGTATTGCAAACAAGTGTCGGGAGAGCATCGCGACCGTCAAACAAGCTCTTCATCGTGAAGTCGCCGTTTGCGCCAATATTATAATAATAATCTGTTTTGCTTGAGCAATCGTTAACAGTTACATCGCCGTAATAGTCGAAGGTGTTCTGATGCCAAACATAAGCATCCGAGCCCTGCTTCTTGAACTTTACGTCGTAAGCACCCGGAACATACATATACACTGTTCCCCAAATCTGACCTTTCTTGTCAGAAGCCTGGAACAATGCACCTTCAGGACGCAAGTAATAGTTGCTTTTCTTCTCAGCGCGCAGCTTTGAAGGCTGAGCCTGTGCGTCAAGTGTAGGCACGAGATGCTTGCCGAACTGGCGTGCACTAAACGGAACGCCCTCAACGAATGGTTGTGCGTTGGCAGCTGTTGTAGCCATAACAAGAGCCGCAGTCAAAAGTAAAGATTTCTTCATACTCAATTATTTAGATTATTAATATATGCGAAGAATATTTTGCAAATATACAGATTATGAAGTTTTTCGCCAAACAAAAGTTATTTTATTTTTTAATTTATTTACGAATTAACGCTTTCCACCTTCGAACGCCATACATAACAAAACGTGAAACTTACGCCTGCACATCTATAAAAAAACGCCACCGAAGGCGCAACAACAGAGGCTGCGCCTTCGGTGGCGTACAAGCAGCAAAGACGGTATGTAGACATTGTTTCCATCCCTGCATATCTCTTCAACTCCCAATCGAGAGTATTTCGCGAAGCGGTATCATCACGAACTCGCGCTCCTGCATGTGCGGATGCGGCAGCGTGAGGTCGTTAGAGTCAAGATGTACGTCGTCGTACATCAGTATATCTATGTCGATAGGGCGGTCGTGATACTGCCCGTTCACCGACTTCTGTGTTCTGCCCAACTCACGTTCTATTTGCTTTGTAGCCATTAGCAATTGCTCCGGCGACAACGTAGTGAGCAGACGCACACACATATTCAGAAACTTATTGGTCGATTCAAATCCCCAAGGCTCTGTCTCGATGAACGACGACTGGCGGTCGACGCTGCCTGCACGTTCGTTGAGCAAGCCGATGGCGCGACGCATCGTAGCTTTGCGGTCGCCGAGATTGGAGCCGAGAGAGAGGTACACGGTGTGCATACTCTGCGCTTAATCGTTTACGATGAGCAATGCGTCGCCGTAAGAACCAAACTTGAAGCCGTGCTTCACAGCGAGGTTGTACGCCTCCATCACGAGGTCGTAGCCGCCGAAGGCGCAGGTCTCCATGAGGAGTGTCGAGTACGGATGATAGAAGTTAGAGATCATCGAGTCGGCAAGTCCGAAGTCATACGGTGGGAAGATGAACTTATTGGTCCAGCCATCGTACTCCTTCAGCATACCGTCGGTGCCAACGGCTGTCTCCGTAGCCTTCACCACGCTTGTACCCACAGCACACACATGGTGTCCGGCACGCTTTGTGTCGTTCACCAACTTGCAGCAGTCGGCATCGACGCGCATCTGCTCCGAGTCCATCTTGTGCTTTGTGAGGTCCTCCACCTCTATGTCGTGGAAGTTGCCCAATCCGCAGTGGAGCGTAATGTATGCGAAGTTGATGCCACGTATCTCCATGCGCTTCATCAGCTCGCGCGAGAAGTGCAAGCCGGTAGCAGGAGCCGTGACCGCACCCTCATGTTTAGCAAAGATGCACTGGAAGTCGTCGAAGTCGTCCTCTGTGCTGCGTTTATCGGGGCGGCGGTCTACGATGTAGCGTGGCAGCGGAGCCTCGCCCAGACCATAGAGCTCGCGCTTGAACTCGTCGTGCGGACAGTCGTAGAGGAAGCGCAGTGTGCGTCCGCGGCTGGTTGTGTTGTCGATTACCTCAGCCACCATTGTGCCCGAATCGTCGAAGAACAGCTTGTTGCCGATACGTATCTTGCGAGCCGGCTCTACGAGCACGTCCCACAGACGCATTTCTTCGTTGAGTTCGCGCAGCAGGAACACCTCTATCTTTGCATCGGTCTTCTCCTTTGTGCCATAGAGGCGCGCCGGGAACACCTTTGTATCGTTGAAGATGAATGTGTCGTGCTCGCCGAAGTAGTCGAGCACATTGCGGAAGTCGAGGTATTCGCCCTCGATAGGGTTGCCTTTGTCATCTTTCTTGTACATCTCGATGGTCTGCGACTTTTTGTGCAACACCATCAGTCGGCACTCGTCGCGACGTGTGATGCGGAAGGTTTCCTTCTCGCCGTTGTCGTTTTCAAACTCGCGATAAATGCTATGCGGATAAAGAGCGATCAGCTCTTCGGGTAGTTTAAACTTAAACTGTGATAACTTCATTGTAGTTGTTTATTTATTCATCTTCATTGGTTTCTATTGTCTGATTGGCAAGCCACTCCTCAAAGCCGTCAAGCTCGATGCAGTTCTCCACGCGCTGCTCGCCGGAGCGTGTACGGCAGAGTGCTGTGAGGTAGCCGCCCGAGTCGAGTGCGCGACCGATGTCGCGTGCCAAGGCGCGTATGTATGTACCCTTGCCACAGACCACACGTAAAGACATCTGCATTGTTTCGGGGTCGAACGCCGTGAGTTCTATCTCGTCGATGTGTATCTGCTTCGGCTGTAGCTCCACGTCCTTACCCTTTCGGCGCAGGTCGTAGGAGCGTTGTCCGCTCACCTTGCACGCCGAGAATGTCGGTGGCACCTGCTCTATATCGCCCACAAACTGCTTCAATACGTCTTCGATGCGCTCGCGTGTGATGCCGTCTGTGGGGTAAGTGGCGTTCACCGGATGCTCCATGTCGTAGCTGGGCGTGGTGGCTCCGAGCTGAATGGTGGCTGTGTATTCCTTGCCGTGCATCTGGAACTCCTCAATGCGCTTCGTGAACTTGCCGGTGCAGAGCACGAGCACGCCAGTGGCAAGAGGGTCGAGTGTTCCGGCATGACCTATCTTTAGTTTCTTCACCCCGAGACGTACGCAGATGCGCTTGCGCACTATTGCCAAGGCACAGAAGCTGGTCATGCCAAGGGGTTTGTTTATGGCGATGACTTCGCCTTTGGTGAAATTCATTGTCTTCTTCTTTTATAGTAATGAGCAAGCTATCGTAACGGCTCCAGCTATTGCGCAGTAGACACCGAACCACACGAGTTTGCCTCGCTTCACGATGTTTATCATCCACTTGCAGGCGATGCATCCGCTTACGAAGGCTGCCACGAAGCCCACGATGAGGGGCAGTGTGTCAATGTCGCCGAACGCTTCTTCGCCCTTAACCGCCTTGAGCACGTCGAGGAGTGCCTCGCCGAGGATGGGCGGGATGACCATGAGGAACGAGAACTGTGCGAGTTTCTCCTTCTTATTGCCGAGCAAGATGCCGGTGGCAATGGTGGAACCAGAGCGTGAGAGACCGGGCAGCACGGCTGCTGCCTGCGCCAAGCCGATGATGAAGGCATCCTTCATCGAGATATTCTCGCGCTGACGTGGCTTAGCGAAGTAGGAGAAGGTGAGCAACGCTGCTGTCAGGAGCAGGCAACAGCCCACGATGAGCAGACCCGAACCAAAGATCTTCTCCACATAGTCCTTAAAGAACACGCCTACGATGCCTACTGGTATCATCGAGACAACGATGTTGAGGAAGTACTTCGTCTCGGCGTTCATCTCGAACTTGAAGAGTCCTTTCAGTATCCAGTCGATTTCCTTCCACAGTATTACGAGCGTACTGAGCACTGTCGCCACGTGCACCATGACGGTGAACGTGAGGTTGTCCTCGCCCTGCACGCCGAAGAGTGCCGAGCCGATTGCGAGGTGTCCACTACTACTTACGGGCAAATATTCTGTGAGTCCCTGAATGATGCCAAGGACTAAGGCTTGTAACCAATCCATTTGTTCAATTATTAATTTTTAATTATTAATTATTAATTTGAGGGCGCTTTCAGGGGGTGCAGTTGTCTCCCAGGGGGTGCAGTTGTCTCAACTGCACCAACATAATGGCAGGTGCATTCTGTTGGTGCCTTCAAATTTGTTGGTGCAGTTGAGACAACTGCACCCCCTGAAAGCACCCCCTGAAGAGTTATTCGTCTTTTGGCTTCTTGATTATCGCATAGATAATAGAGATGAAGCCGAGGAAGCACACTGCAGGTGCTACCTTCACGCGACGCACACTAAAGATGTCGTTATCGAAAACGGTCTCGTCGCTTCCGCCACCGCTCATGAGTATAAAACCGAGGATGACAATCAACATTCCGACTACCATCAGAATGAAGTTAATCTTGCCAAATGCGTAATTTCTTTTATCCACTTTGTTTTTATTTTAAATTGAATGAATTTATTATGTTTAAATAGTGCCTGTATATGTACAAGTAGCATCTGTATGTGTATAGATAAGTAATGTCACCACCTCAACATCTCAACACCACAACATATCTCAACATCTCAACATCTCAACATCATATCTTATACAAATCGCCTGCTTTCATGCGCAGGAACTTATTCACCGATATTATCGAACAGATAGCAGTGATGAATATGCCGAACACCACCACCGTACCGGCAGTGATAGCGAGCACCTCCCACGTGATGAGGTCGAGTACATGCGGCTCGTACATGAACAGTGCGTACACTCCGCCTCCCAACACGCAGCAGGCGATGAGCGCAGCGAGCAAGCCGAGCAACACATAGTGGCGCACGAACGGCGCACGGATGAAGCCCCACGACGCACCCACGAGTTTCATCGTGTGTATGGAGAAGCGACGGGCGTAGATGCTTAGACGCACGGTGTTGTTGATAAGCGAGAACGACACTATCGTGAGCAACACGGCGAGTGCCAAGAGCACAATGCTTATCTTCGCTATATTGGCATTGACACTGTCGATGAGGTCCTTCTGATACTTCACCTCGCTCACCTTCGGGTAGGCTTTCAGCTCCTTAGAGATAAACTTCAGCGAGTCGCTGTTAGCATAGTCGGACGTTAGAGTCACCTCCACCGACGACAGGAAAGGGTTTGCCTCGGCAAACTCACGCGGGTCGGTTCCCAATTCTTTTATTCCTTCGCGCAAAGCCTGCTCCTTACTGATATACTGGAGCGTGTGGATGTAGGGGCGAGCCTTTAGCTTGGTGCAGAACTGCTGCGCCTCGCCAGAGGTCATATCGTCCTGAAGCATCATCGTAACCACGATGTTCTGCTTCACGTAGGCAGAAAGATTACGAGCGGTGCACACTGCGAACACCACCAAACCTAACAGGACAAGCACCATTGCGGTGCTAATACACAACGTTACCGCCTGCAATCCGTGACGACTGCGGGTCTTCTTATTTTTCTTTCTCATTCCGAAAAGGCTATATTATACCAAATTTCTTGCAAAATAACAAAAAAATATCCGTTCAAAAGAGGGTTTAACGTCAATTAACACCATACGCACATCATAAACAAAACAATCTGTCTACCTTTGATGTGAACAAAAAGCACACATCATGGCAACAATTCTCTATCCTTCGCCAATCGTCGGACCGATACACAGCCGACGTCTTGGCATATCGCTCGGTGTGAACGTCAACCCGAGCGACGGAAAGATTTGCACGTTCGACTGCATCTACTGCGAGGTGGGCTACAACTGCACGCGCCGCCCTACCCTCCCACGTCCTTCGCGCAAACTAATTGCAGAGCGCTTGGAGGCGAAACTGAAGGAGATGCACACGGCAGGTGCGAAACTCGACGTGATCACTTTCTCGGGCAATGGTGAGCCGACCACGCATCCCGACTTCCTCCATATCATCGAGGATACGATACGTCTGCGCAATGCTTATTACCCCGAGGCTAAGGTGTCGGTGCTCACCAACTCCACGCTGGCGCACCGCCCCGACGTGCACCGCGCACTGCTACTCGCAGACAACAACATTATGAAGCTCGACACGGTCGACCCTGCATATATAAATAAGGTAGACCGCCCTACGCAACCATCGTACAACGTTGAGAATATCGTCAAGGAGATGGCATCGTTCAATGGACACTGCATAGTGCAGACAATGTTCATGCACGGCACCGACGACAACGGCGAGAGCGTAGACAACATCTCCGACTGCTTCGTATCTGCATGGCTCCAAGCTCTGCGTCGCATCCGACCAAGCGCAGTGATGATATACACCATCGACCGCGAAACGCCCTGTCCTACACTAAGCAAGGCTACGCACGAGGAACTCGACAACATTCGCGACCGCGTAATAGCCGAAGGTTTTCCTTGCAGTGTCGGTTATTAACATCCGCAACGGTCGATGCAGACATCCGCAACGGTCGACGCAGACATCCGCAACGGTCGACGCAGACATCCGTATCGGTCGACGCGGATGCTTTTCTCACCACCTCAACATCTCACCACCTCACCATCTATAAACAACAACGGCAAGGTTGACATCCCGTCGACCTTGCCGCTTTCATTGAAATAACAACACTAATATATAAAAGGTATGAAATATATGTGTGGTGTTTTGATGTTACAAATGTTCTGAGCCAGCCCTGAAGCCGTGGAGACTTACAGTTTGCTGATGATACCCAGCTTAGTGCTCTCAAGGAACTTCACGATAGCCGTTATCTCCTTGCCAGAAGGCACCTGCTCCTTCACCTGGTTGATTGCGTCGAACACGCTTGTCTGTCCGTGGAACACGAGGCGGTAAGCGTTAGCGATATGGTTGATTACCTTCTCGCTTGTGCCCGACGACTTCAGCAGCGACTCGTTCACACCGGCGTAGCGCACGGGGTTGTCAGTAGCCACGATGAACGGAGGCACATCCTTCGAGATGCGTACACCGCCCGTCACCATCGACGCACCACCGATGCGCACATTCGAGTTGACAATGACACCAGAAGAGAAGATAACGGCACTGTGAACCTCACAGTCGCCTGCCACCTTCGTACCGTAGCCGAACGTAACGTAGTCGTCCACCTTCGTGTCGTGCGAGATGTGCACACCCTCCATGAAGAAGTTGCGGTTGCCGATGCGTGTCTCGCCGTCGGTGTATGTGGCGCGGTTCACAACCACGTTCTCGCGGAAGATGTTCTCGTCGCCGATGACAAGGCGTGTAGCCTCACCCTTATGGTTGAAGTCCTGCGGCTCTGCACCGAGCACTGTGTTCTGATAAACCTTGTTGCCACGACCCATCACGGTGCCGCGCATGATGCTCACGTAAGGATAGATTATGCAGTCGTCGCCAATCACTACGTCGTCCTCGATGTAGGCGAACGGATAGATTGTAACGTTCTTGCCAATCTTAGCACCCGGAGCTATATATGCTTTTTCACTAATCATATTCTTTAGTTTTGAGTTTTAATATCTTCCTCCACCAAGCGCATAGTAGAGGTTAACCACAGCCTGCATCTTGTAGAAGTCGTCCTGCACCTTCGAGAGCTCTGCATTGAGCAGGCTCTGCTGCGCGGTGATTACTTCCAGGTATGTAGCCGAGCCGTCGTTGAAGAGCATCTGGTTGTACTCCACGTTCTTCTTCAGACTCTCCACCTGCTTAGCCTCCAGTGCGCTCTTCTCTGCCGATGAGTTGTAGAGCACGAGGGCGTTGCTCACCTCAGAGCCGGCTGAGAGCACTGCGTTCTGCCATGTGTTGAAAGCCTGCTCCTGCTTTGACTTAGCTACCTTCAAGCCAGCCACAAGCTGACCGTGAGCAAAGATAGGCTGCACGAGCGAGCCTACTGCCGAGAGCAGCCACTTGCCAGGGTTCACGATGCCCATACCGCCAGAGTTGGTGAAGGCACCCGTTGCCGAGATTGTGATGCTCGGGTAGAAGCGTGAGCGAGCGGTGTTCACGTCGTAGAAGCACTGCGCGAGCGACATCTCAGCGTAGTGTACGTCAGGACGGTTGGCGAGCAACTGCAAACCGATGCCGGTAGAGAACTCCGTAGGCAGCGACTGCTCTTCGAGTGTGCCGCGTGCGATGGTCTGCGCCTGCTGACCGAGCAGCAGCGAGAGCGAGTTCTCCGTCTCGCGTATCATACGCTTTATCTCTGTGCCCTGAGCCTGAACCGAGTAGAAGTTCGACTCTGCACTCTGCACTGATGTCTCGCGCACACGTCCGAAGTCCTTCTGCAGCTTCATAATGCGCAGCGTCTCCTCTGTGAGCTTTGTCATATTCTCTACAACCTGCAGCTGCTTGTCGAGCATGAGCAGTGTGTAGTACATGTTGGCGATGTTAGAGATGACCTTTGTCTGCACTACGAGCTGATAGTCCTTCGTGGCGAGCAGTGCCATCTGTGCCGAACGCTTCTGGTTGAGAAGGTTGCCGAAGAGGTCGATGTTCCACGATGCGGTGATAGGCAGCGAGTAGGTCTTCGTAGCGGGGTTGCCATCCCACGAAGCGATGGTGCCTTGCGGCGAGAAGGTGAAGCCCGGCACGAAGGCGAGCTTAGCCACCATGAGCTGGTCCTCCACCATCTTCACGTTGAGCGCGGCGTTGAGCATGTTGGTGTTGTTCTGCAAGCCAAGCTCGATGAGCGACTGCAGCTGTGGGTCGGTGAACACGGTGCGCCAAGCGAGATTGCCGAAGCTTGTGGTGTCGCTTACTGCGAGTGTGTCGCTGTTGCTCTGCACGTCGCGCACGAGGCCCGTGGTGTTCACCTCCGGACGCTCGTACTTATTATATATTCCGCAGCTGGTCATCAGCAATGCGCCAGCGGCGAGAAGCATTAACTTTTTCATGTTCATCTGTCTTATTTTGAAGTCTTTTCAATCTGATCCTGCAGCGCACCTGCCACGTACGGGTTGGTGTACTGGCGTATCTCGGTGTCTACATCTGCTGTGTCGTTCTCGAACTCGATAGGCTTAATCTTCTCCTGCAGTGTCTGGAAGATGAAGAACAACGCCGGCACTACCATAATCTGGCAGAGCATACCGATGAGCATACCGCCTACGGCTGCCGCACCGAGTGTCATGTTACCGTTGTAGCCTACGCCCCACGGCATGAGCAACGGCAACAGACCGATAATCATAGCCAACGAGGTCATAAGGATAGGACGCAGACGGGCTGAAGCGCCGAGCACTGCCGACCAAGAGATAGCCATACCGGTCAGGCGGCGTTCGAGGGCGAACTGCACGATAAGGATGGCGTTCTTGGCGAGAAGACCCATAAGCATGATGAGCGCAATCTGCATGTAGATGTCGTTGTTCTTACCAAACATGTTGGTGAAGAGGAAGGCTCCTGCCAAACCGAACGGGATGGAGAGGATTACGGACAACGGCAGAACATACGACTCATACTGTGCCGAGAGGATGAGGTAAACGAAGGTCAAGCAGAGCACGAACACGATAGCTGTAGAGTTTGACGACTCCTGCTCGGTACGTGTCAAGCCCGAGAACTCGTAGGTGTAGCCTGCTGGCAGCGAGGTCTTAGCCACCTCTGCCATAGCGTTGATAGCGTCGCCCGTTGAGTAGCCCTCAGCTGCTGATGCGTTCACGTTGATTGAGGTGAAGAGGTTGAAGCGGTCAATCTCCTGCGGACCATACACACGACTGAGGTTCACGTACTCCTTGATAGGAGCCATCTCGCCTGCCGAGGTGCGCACGTAGATGTTGTCCAGACTCTTCAGGTCTGCACGATTCTGCGGTGCCGACTGGATATATACACGGTAGAGCTTACCGTAAGCGTTGAAGTTAGAAGCGTACATACCGCCATAGTAGCCCTGCATTGTGGTGAGCACTGTCGATGGGTCGATGCCGCTCTGCTTACACTTAGCCACGTCAACATCAATCTTGTACTGCGGGTACTTGGTGTTGTACGAGGTCATGGCGTTCGAAATCTCCGGACGCTTGTTGAGCTCAGCTATATACTTCTGTGTGATGTCGAAGAACTTGTTCACATCGCCACCCGTGCGGTCCTGCATAGAGAAGGTCATACCGTTGGTTGCAGAGAAGCCCTGCACCATAGGCGGCTGGAAGGCGAGGATCTGCGCACCCTTGATGGCTGCGGTCTGCTTGTATATCATACCGAGCACCATTGTAGAGCCGAGGTTGTGTACGCCGATGTACTTCAGCGGTCCTTCTGCCTTCTGACGCTCCTCGAAGCTCTTCAGTTTGATGATGAATGTACCCTGGTTAGAGCCCTGACCGGCGATGAAGTTGTAGCCCGTGATACGCATACGGCTGGCGATAGCCGGGTTGGTAGCGAGCATACGGTCTACCTGGTCCATCACCTCGTTGGTCTTCTTCATAGAGGTGCCCGGAGGTGTAGACACTGTACAGAACACGGTGCCTGTATCTTCGTCAGGCACAAGACCTGTCTTTGTCGTACCCATGAGCACAGCCATTGCAGCGATAGCCACTACCACTGTGCCAATAGCGATAAACGGACGCTCTACGAGGCGGCGCACACCCTTGGTGTACTTCTCCTGCACCTTGCCGTAAGCGGCGTTGAACGATGCGTGGAAGCGGTCTACCATCGACATCTTGCGCTCCTTGCCTTCCTCGTCCTTCGGCTTCAGCAAGATAGCACAGAGGGCTGGCGAAAGGGTCAAGGCGTTAAGTGCCGAGATGATAATAGAGATAGCCATGGTGATACCGAACTCGCGGTAGAACGCACCTGACGTACCACCCATGAACGACACCGGAATGAACACCGAAGCCATAACGAGGGTGATTGAGATAATGGCACCCGAAATCTCGTTCATGGCGTCGATAGACGCGAGCTTAGCCGACTTGTAGCCGAGGTCGAGCTTGGCATGTACTGCCTCGACGACCACAATGGCATCGTCGACCACAATGGCGATGGCAAGCACGAGGGCGGCAAGCGTAAGCAGGTTGAGCGAGAAGCCGAACGCATAGAGGAAGAAGAATGTACCGATCAACGACACGGGTACCGCAATCAACGGGATGAGCGTAGAGCGAGTATCCTGCAAGAAGATGTACACCACGATGAACACGAGGATGAACGCCTCGCAGAGTGTCTTGATAAGGTCTTCGATTGAGGCGAAGAGGAACTCCGTCACGTCCTGCATAATGTCGAAGTGGATGCCTGGAGGCATTGCTGCTTCCTGCTCCTTGAGGAGCTTCTTGATGTTTGTGGCAATCTCGGTAGCGTTAGAGCCGGCGGTCTGTGTCACCATCATTGTTACTGACGGCTTGCCGTTGTTCTTCGACTCTACGGTGTATGACAGCGCACCCATCTCCACGCGGGCTACGTCCTTAACGCGGATGGTCTGTCCGTCCTTTGTCGACTTGATAATCATGTCGCCGAACTCCTCTGGTGTCTGCAGACGACCTCTGTAGCGGAAGGTGTACTGGTACTGGTTGTCAGACTGCTCGCCCACCGAACCTGGCGCAGCCTCTATGTTCTGCTGTGCAAGTACGCCGGTGAGGTCGGTCGGTATCAAGCCGTAGCTCTTCATCTTCACAGGGTCGATCCAGAGGCGCATGGTGTAGTCTTTCTGCGAGAAGCACTGGCACTCGCCCACACCGTTCACACGCTTGATAGCCGGAACGACGTTGATGTTGGCATAGTTGGTGAGGAACTCGTCGTCGTAGCGGTCGTCGTCGGCTGTAAGACCGAAGAGGATAACTGTTGACGACTGGCGCTTCATAACCGTCACACCAGCCTTGGTTACCTCGGCTGGCAGCAACGCTGATGCCTGCGACACGCGGTTCTGCACGTTGACCTGACACATGTCAGGATCCATACCTTGCTTAAAGAATACGGTGATTGAAGCCGAACCGTCGTTGGTGGCAGAAGATGTCATGTATGTCATGCCCTCCACACCGTTGATCGACTCCTCAAGTGGTGCGAGCACCGAGTTGAGCACGGTCTGTGAGTTGGCACCGGTGTAGGCTGCACGCACCATGATGGTAGGCGGCGCCATGTTCGGGTACTGCTCAATAGGCAGCGACACCAAACCTAACACACCCAGGATGACCACCAGGATAGAAATCACGGTGGAGAGTACCGGGCGTAGGATAAATCTATCTAATTTCATTTGTTTAAAATTTAGGAGTTAGGAAGTTAAGAATACTGGAGTTAAGCCATATGTCAAGCTTCTTAATATGTGCTATTGGCTTAACTTCTGAGCTCTTAACTTCTGAATTCTTTATTTTCCGAATGCCTTCTTCAGCTTGCCAAGGTCGCCCTGAGCCTCGCCGAGTTCCTCTGTCTTCTTCAGCTTCTCAGCATACTGAGCCTCTGTGAGCGGCTTGATGTCCATACCGTCCTGCAGCGAAGACACGCCGTTCACAACGAAGCGGTCGCCTACGCTCAGACCTGAGGTGATGATATAATTCTTGCCATCGTTCTGCGGGTTTACGGTCACCGGTGTGTACTTCACCTTGTTGTCCTTACCTACTACGTAAACGAAGTACTTGTCCTGCACCTGAACCACAGCGTCCTGCGGGATGATTACAGCCGAAGAGGCTATGTGAGGCACAACGATAGAGCCTGACGCACCGCTCTTGAGCACGTGCTCAGGGTTGGGGAAGTCGGCACGCATCGACACGGTACCGGTTGTCGGGTCGATAACGCCGCTCACGGTTGCCACCTTGCCCGGGTGCTCGTAGATAGAGCCGTCGGCGAGCTGCAGCTTCACAGCCGGATAGTTCTCAACGGCAGCGTGTACGCCGCCCTGTGTCTTGCTCATCTCCAGGAGGTCTTTCTCGGTCATAGAGAAGTAGACCTGCATTGTAGAGTTGTTAGACACGGTTGTGAGGGGCTGCTGCGACGAAGCGCTTACGAGAGCACCTACGCGGTAAGGCAGGTCGCCTACAACGCCGTTAGATGGAGAGGTCACGAAGCAGAAGTTGAGGTTCTGCTTAGCCGATACGTATGCTGCCTCTGCCTGAGCGAGTTGGGCTGCTGCGCTCTCCATGGCGTTCTTTGTCGACTGCAACTCGTACGAACCGATAACGTTGTTCTTGAAGAGTTTCTGCGAGTTGTTGTATGTGAGGGTTGCGGTGTTGAGCTGTGCCTTAGCGGCGTTCACTGATGCCTTTGCCTGACGTACGGCTGCGGCGTATGTCACGTTGTCGATGACGAACAGCAGCTGACCAGCCTTAACCGACTGGCCTTCCTTCACGCAAAGCTTTGTGATGAAGCCAGACACTTTCGGGCGAATCTCCACGTCCTGCACACCCTTGATAGATGCCGGATAGGTGGTCTGCAAGTTTGCGTCCTGACCCTGAACTGTGCGCACAGCGTATTCGTTGTCGCCGAAGTTAGGCTTTCCGCCACTCTTTCCGCCACCACATGAGGCGAGCACTGCAGCTAAGGCTGCAACCAATAAAATCTTTGTTTTTTTCATACCTATTCCTAATAAATATTTTTACCTTATTAATATATATACGTACTTTACTATTTGCTTTTGACAGGGGGTGCAGTTGTCTCCAGGGGGTGCAGTTGTCTCAACTGCACCAACCAAGCGGCAGGTGCATCCTAATTGGTGCAATCTACTCTGTTGGTGCAGTTGAGACAACTGCACCCCCTAATTAGAAAACTAAACCACACGTTTAAATTTTCTGTGTGCAAAGTTACTAAACATGTAAATAAGTTGTAACGACAACACGCGTACATTTAACAACTTTTATTTCTCGTTACGCGTTATTCAATATATTAGTTTCTATTTTGACCAATACTACAGTTGCACTCTGTCAATGCTGCAGTTGCACTTTACCAATGCAAAAGTGCCACTTCGTCAATGCGAAAGTGGCACTTCATCGGTGCTAAACTACTGCGTAAGCCCCATGTCTTCGGCTTTCTTCATCAGCAGCTGCATGAGTGGCTCACGCTCGTTAGCCACACGATTGTCGAGCACAGCGTCCTTCAGATACTGCTTCAACTCGCCCACCTGCCTGCATGGCGGCAGGTTGAACATCTGCATAATCTCGTTGCCGTCGATGACGGGTTGCAACAGACGCTTGTAGTCGCGCTCCTTCAGGTCGGTGAGCTTCTCGCGCACCATGCGGAAGTTTTCGAGGAAGCGTTTCTTGCGCACCTCGTTCTTGCTCGTGATGTCAGCCTCGCAGAGCATCATCAGGTCGTCGATATCGTCGCCCGCGTCGTTGAGCAGACGGCGCACAGCCGAGTCGGTCACCTCCTCATCGGCTATCACGATGGGGCGCATGTGCAGGTCTACCATTTTCTCCACGTACTTCATCTTGGCATCCATCGGCAGCTTCATGCGTCGGAAGATGCCCGGAATCATCTTCGCTCCCAAGTAGTTGTGGTTATGGAACGTCCAACCCGTGGCGGGCTCCCAACGCTTCGAGCGCGTCTTGCCGATGTCGTGGAACAGAGCCGCCCAACGCAACCAGAGGTTGTCGCTGCGCTTCGCCACGTTGTCCACCACCTCCAGTGTGTGGTAGAAGTTGTTCTTGTGCGCCTTGCCGTTGCGTGTCTCCACCACGTCGAGCGCAGCCAGCTCGGGTATGATGAGCTGCAGCAGTCCGCAACGCTGCAGCTCCACGAAGCCGCGCGAGGGCTGTTGGGTCTTCATTATCTTGTTCAGCTCATCGGCGATGCGCTCTCCGCTCACTATCTTTATGCGCTCGGCGTTGCGTCCGAGCGCGTCGAACGTCTCCTCGTCGATGAAGAACTTGAGCTGTGCCGAGAAGCGCACGCAGCGCATCATGCGCAGCGGGTCATCGGAGAAGGTGATATCGGGGTCGAGCGGTGTGCGTATTATGCCGTCCTCGAGGTCGTAGATGCCGTCGAAGGGGTCGACCAGTTCGCCGAAGCGCGCCTTGTTCAGGCATACCGCCATGGCGTTGATGGTGAAGTCGCGGCGGTTCTGGTCGTCTTCGAGCGTGCCGTCCTCAACCACGGGCTTGCGCGAACCGCGGTCGTAGCTCTCGCGGCGTGCGCCCACGAACTCCACTTCGGTGTCGTAGAACTTTATCTGCGCCGTGCCGAAGTTGCGGTAGACGGCGAGATGGGCGCGCCAGCGTCCGGTCTTCTCGTTCTTGCCCAGCGCCTTCTGCAGCTCCTTTGCCACCTCGATGCCACTGCCCACGACCACCACATCGATGTCGTTCGTCGGACGCTCAAGGAATATGTCGCGCACGTAGCCGCCCACGAGGTAGCACTCTACGCCCATTCGGTCTGCCACTTCGCCTATCTTATGAAATATCTTTTTGTCGAGAATCTGTGCCAATTCGGCATCTGTGTATAGCTTCATACGTATAAAATCCTGATTATAACTTGCAAATCAAGTGCAAAGTTACGGTTTTTTACAGAAATTAAGGTGTATTGGCGGAAAATTTGTACCTTTGCGTTCAATTTAGGATAGCACTAAATTTCTTATTAATAATATTATTGTATAAAATCAAAAGACAATGAAAATCAAAAAGACAGCCTCTACACTGTTCCTCATTGCCATGCTCTGCCTCGGTGCAACAAAGGCAAAGGCACAGGTTAACGCACAGTTGTTCTACGATTTCGGTAGCGACCGCGAGTTTGTAACGCTTACGCTTGAGATGTTCAAGCAGGACAAGTGGGGTAACACCTACTTCTTCATCGACCACGACTTCAACTACGACCAGCACGTGAAGGGTCCGAACCTCGCCCCCGGCGGCACCTACTTCGAGATTGCCCGCTGCCTCAACTTCTGGCAGAAGTCGGCTATCAAGAACCTCTCGCTCCACGTAGAGTACAACGGCGGTATCACACGCTCCTACCCTATCAACAACGCTTGGCTCGTAGGTCTCGACTACTTCGTCCACTCGGACGACTTCAAGAACACGCTCAACCTCAAGGCACTCTACAAGAACATTCAGAAGAAGGACTCTGACCTGCCTATGCAGTTCACCATAGCGTGGGCGTTGAACGACATCTTCGGTGTGAAGGGCTTGAAGTTCGACGGCTTCGCCGACTTCTGGTGGGAGAACCACGCTGTCGACTACAAAGCCGACGGCCTCTGCGAAATGAGAAGCACCGTGTTCATCACCGAGCCGCAGCTCTGGTACAACGTTGGTCAGCACTTCGGTTGCAACAACCTCAGCCTCGGTACAGAGATCGAACTCTCTAACAACTTCGGCTCTACCGGCGGATTTAAGTGCCGCCCCTGCTTGGGCATGAAGTGGGACTTCTAAAGGGAAGCCCCTCCCAACCCTCCCCGTCGGGGAGGGCTTGAGAATACACAAGGCTTAAAGAGGCCTAAAAAGGCTTAGAACGGCCTAAGCTCAAAACCCCAAGGCTTAAAGAGGCCTAAAAAGGCTTAGTTCGGCTTAAGCTCAAGCAATACCCAAAGGCTTAAACTCAATCAATCAAAAACAATGCTTTCAAAACTTTTCGGCTTCGACCCGTCGAAGCACAACATCAAGACCGAGGTGATGGCTGGCATCACCACTTTCCTCACCATGGCGTACATCCTTGCCGTCAACCCGAGCATCTTCAGCAACCTCGCTGACAAGGGCATGGACACCAACGCGGTGTTCACCGCAACGGCACTCGCAGCCATCATCGGCACACTCGCCATGGCTATCTACGCCAAGAAGCCCTTCGGACTGGCACCGGGCATGGGCTTGAACGCCTTCTTCGTGTTCACCGTCTGCCTCACCATGGGCTACTCATGGCAGTTTGCGCTCACCGCGATACTCATCGAGGGCTTCATCTTCGTCGTACTAACGCTGACAAAGGTGCGCACACTCATCGTCGATGCCATACCGGCATCGGTGAAGCGTGCCATAGGTGCCGGCATCGGACTCTTCATCGCCTTCATCGGACTGAAGAACGCCGGTATCATCGTCGAGAGTTCTGCCACCTTCGTCACCATCGGCACCATGACCGAGGGCACAGCGCTGCTCGGCGTGATTGGCATCGTGCTCACCTCGGTGCTCGTCATCAAGAACGTGCCGGGCTCGCTGCTCATCGGCATCCTCGCCACAGCACTCATCGGCATACCGATGGGCGTAACCAACTTCTCGGGCGTGGTAGACACACCGCCGTCGGTGGCTCCGCTGTTCTGCCAGTTCGAGTTCCACAACATCTTCACGCTCGACATGCTCGTGGTGGTGTTCACCTTCCTCTTCATCGACATGTTCGACACCATGGGCACGCTCGTAGGCGTTTGCACAAAGGCGGGCATGATGCAGAAGGACGGACGCATACCGGGGCTGAACAAGGCGTTCATGGCTGATGCCGTAGCCACAATGGCTGGAGCGTGCCTCGGCGCAAGCACCACTACTACCTACGTGGAGAGTGCGGCAGGCGTAGCGCAGGGCGGACGCAGCGGTCTCACGGCGTTCTCTACGGCTGTGTGCTTCGCTGTGGCTATGTTCTTCGCTCCGTTGTTCCTCTCCATACCGGCTGCTGCCACCACTCCGGTGCTCGTCATCGTGGGTCTGTTCATGCTCACACCTGTGAAGGACATCGACCTCGACGACTATGCCGAGTCGATACCGGCGTTCATCACCATCGTGATGATGCCGCTCACGTACAGCATCTCCGACGGCATCCTCTGCGGTGTCATCTCGTACGTGCTTATCAACATGCTCTGCATGAACTGGAAGAAGCTCAACCCTACGCTCTATGTGCTGGCTGCGCTGTTCATTATGAAGTACATCTTCATCTAACATCGAGACATCTTTCAAACCAATACGCAACAAAAAAGCGAGGCCCGAAAGCCTCGCTTTTTTTGTTGATGTATTTATGTTTATTGTCGTTTGTTCAATCGGCGAACTGTTTAGATATCGTCTGGGTCGTCAGTCCAGCTATCGAAGTAGACTCTTGATGCTGAGTGTGCAGCCCAAGATTCGCTTGCTTGCACTTCGTCACCATAATCAGCAGAAGGACCTGACGTTCCATTTTCCATAAGTTGAACACCAGAGCCAGCCATGATTGTTGTGCAGCTCATTTCTACAATGTTTATCTTAGGGGCGGTATAGATTTTCTTAATCATGATTTTATTGTATTAGGTATTTTTTATTGTATCAGGCAGAAACTACTTCACCAGCACTTTCTTGCCATTCTGTACATACACACCGTGCAGTCCTTCGAAGCTTGTGCCCACGAACTGGCCCTGCAGGTTATAGATGCGGTTGTCGGTAGGCTGCTCAACAACAGTGGCAAGCTCGTCGATAGCGGTTGTTGCGCCGTCGATGTTAGCACGCAGAGCTGCGAAGTTGGTGCCTTGCGGAACGATGAAGTACGCACGCATACCCTTCATCTTTGCGGTTGTAGTTCCTAATGGCTTATAGAACTTGTTACCGTCGCCGAGGAAGAGGTTTGTTCCATCGGTAGTGAGGTCGGTCTTCACACTGTATATGCCCTGCATAAAGTAGCCGTTGGCACCTACCTGCTTAGCTGCTACCGCCTCGATATTCACGCCTGTGAATGTAGGATCAACCACCTCCTTAGTAGGCTTCACGATGTAAGGTTTGCCAGCCTCGATGCTGGTAGAATGAGCGAAGTTCATCACTGTGCCCTCCATAGAACCAAAGGTGCACACCTGAGTGCCCTCACCAAACTTCTCCTTTATTACGTCAGCCGAAATTGTGAACGGCACACAGAACGTATTCCAATATTCCGGGCTCAGTGTGCGCTTAAGCTGCACGTCAACATCATTCTGAGCATTGAACGTATTCACAGCTACCTCATCAAGCGTATTGCTCGATGTAACTGTTGCAGTCTTATAATCATTTGTTACAACACTAATATAATTGTACTTAGCTCTACTTTCCTGATCTGTTCCTTCGCATGAACCAACCTGAATATTAGAAAGACTGAAGAATTGTTTACTGTAGTATTGTTCAGAATACTGATTTATTACTTCTTTAGAGAATATGACCCTGTCATTCACTACAAATCCTTTCTCACTTGACAATTCCACTCTCAATATATTTCCATCAAATGAAGAAGGACCAAAGGATGTAATACCTCCACCAACATGATTTCCTGCTACATACGCACTAATACCACCAGTTGTTTTATACATATGGATATTATTTTCCTTAAAGGTTTGTATGTCTTTGCCAATAGAGAACAAGTCCTCAGTTCCTGTACCGCATGTGCTGAGATCAATCTCTGCTATCACTTTCTGCTTAGTCCAGTCGATAGCTATATCGCGTGTAAACTTAGTACCATCGCCTGTATGATTCTCAAGCACGGTTGACACGACTGAACCTTCAGACATGGTCTTATTTGTTATGACAGCATTATTATTGGCAATCTCTACCTCTGTAAACACCCAAAGGCTACCGGCATCACTACTTCCATTATCAGTATAGTTACCAATAGTATGATTCGTGTTCTGATCACCGCCACCATGGAAGTTCAAATAATTATTAGCAGCATTGCCAGCCGCATTGTAAGGCTGTATCTGTACACCATTTACGCCATTTTTCGCAGTAGATGTGATATAGAACTCGCTGCGCTCGCTCTTCTCACCATTAGAAACGAAGTCCTTACCTGCCGTATAAGTAGTGCCCGTAGTGTACTTAAGCCACTTTTTAGCACTATAGTTATATATGTAATAAGCGTTTGCCTTACCGCTAACTTCATAAAAAGCAAACTGTGCATAGTCAGAAGCTGCGAGTGTACGATACAGGTTACTATTAACATAATCACCATTTGCATTACGCATCGTGAATACGTGTTCTGGTGTCGTCTCGTTTGTTGAGGTAACGATTCCTGAAGGCGCGGTCTTGCTCACCACTTTCACCGACTTATATGTACCATGCATTCTGCCGCTTCCCTCCTGACTTGCAAAAGTCAAGTTCGAGTTATTAAGCAGTTCGGTGAGGAAGGTAGCTGTGAGTGTGGTTGAATTACCATTAACAGTAAGACCATTTTCGTTATCAATCTCGATTGTGATGTTGGTCTTGTCGTAAGAAGAACCCAAAGTTATATCCGGCTTAAGGTTGTTTTTACCAGTAAATTTATTACCACGCAATTTCAGTTGTGTACCATTACAATAGACATGTACAACAGGTGTAGGAGATTCCCATCCAACATCAGACGTAGTCTGCGGACAAAGATCAAAAACATTGTCCGGATTCTCATTACCTCCCGATGGTGCCGTCGTACAATTAGTGACATCAACGATAATCTGCAACTTCTGCGTTGTCCAATCAATGGTAAAATCGGAATAAAATTTGCTTCCGTTTGGGCTATAATTTATAATAGGGAGTGTTTGGGGTTGTCCGTTTCGAGCTAAAGTTTTACCCCCCCCCGATAAAAAATAGCAATGCAAAGATTGCAATGATTTTGTTTAAGCTAAAGGTTTTCATATTTAAGCTATTAAATTGTTATATATTTTTAGTTATTTATACGTAGTTTGTACTATTGTTTAGGTATGTCTGAGTACGAGCGACAAAATTAAGCAATTATTTTTTATGCACAAAAGAAAAACAAAACAAAATGTTTCTGCACCTTATTTTTAACATTACAGCATCCGCATCGGTCGACGCAGACATCCGCATCGGTCGGCGCAGACATCCGCATCGGTCGACGCAGACATCCGCATCGGTCGGCGCAGACATCCGCATCGGTCGGCGCAGACGTCCGCATCGGTCGGCGCAGACGTCCGCATCGGTCGGCGCAGACGCTAAATGTAACGCTTCGGCTTTTCTTTAATAATGTTCGCATGTCTAAATATTAATTAAATAAGGTGGCGGTTACGTCGCCAATACGCAGAATTGTTGTACTTTTGCCGAGCAATGAAGAAATTAACACTCATAACACTTATCGCCTTGACGCTCGCTTCGTGCGCCAAGACCGACGATGAGCAGGCGCGCGAGATGCTCACACGCATACATACGCTCTACGAGAGTGGCAACTACCGCGCCACGCTCGACTCCATCACACTGCTGCGCGACCGCTACCCTGCTGCCATAGAGGTGCGCAAGGAGGCACTCACTGTGTGGCAGAACGCATCGCTGAAGATGGCGCAGGCGGACGTGGCAGCCACCGACATGCTGCTGCAACAGACAATAGCGCAGCTGGACACCACGACCAACCGCTACCAACGCAACATGCTCGGCGTGAAGCGCGACTCGCTGCAGGCGCGCTACGACGCCATGTGCGGTGTGGTGAAGATGATCAGGATGCGACAGAAGAACGAACAGAACAAAACGGAGAAGTAAGCGCAGAAGCAGTAAAAATACGACTACGTTTGCTCAATTCATAAGTTTTTTGTATTTTTGTGCCGATTTATGGATACTACAAAGACAGAAGAACAGTTTAAGAGAGTGATGGACGAGTGTCGCACGCTCTTTGCGAAGAAGCTCCATGACTATGGGGCTTCGTGGCGTATATTGCGCCCGTCGTCGCTCACCGACCAGCTTTTCATAAAGGCAAAGCGCATACGCTCGCTTGAGACAACGGGCACTTCGCTCGTTGGCGAAGGCATACGCCCCGAGTTCATAGCACTCATCAACTATGGCATCATCGGACTCATACAGATAGAGAAGGGCTTCGTAGACACCGTAGACATAACGCCCGACGAGGCTCTCGCGCTCTACGACGTTCACGCAAAGGAGTGCCTGGAGCTGATGCTGCGCAAGAACCACGACTACAACGAGGCGTGGCGCGACATGCGCATCAGCAGCTACACCGACTTCATACTGACAAAGATACAACGCATAAAGGAGATTGAGGGCTTGGACGGCAAGACACTCGTGTCGGAAGGCATCGACTCCAACTATATGGACATCATCAACTATGCGTGCTTCGGAGCGATAAAGATGGCGGAGTGATGCAGAAGCTAAGGATTACAGCCGTAAACGTCTGCCGGTTCGTGCTCGCTGCCACGTTTATCTTCTCTGGATACGTGAAGGCCATCGACCCGTTAGGCACGCTCTACAAGCTGAAAGACTACGCCGCAGCGATGTCGCTGAACGGGTTGCTGCCCGACTGGGCGCTCGTCGGCGTAGCGATAGCCTTGGGTGCATTGGAGTTTGCGTTGGGCGTGTTCATGCTGTTCGCCGTGCGCCGACACGTCGTATCGCGCATCACGCTCGCCTTTATGACGGCAATGACGGTGCTCACGCTGTGGATATTCGTAGCCGACCCGGTGAAAGACTGCGGCTGCTTCGGCGACGCGCTGAAGCTGACCAACGGCGAGACGCTGCTGAAGAACATTGTGCTCATAGCGTGCGCCGCACTCGTGGCATGGCGACCGGTGGACATGGCGCGCTTCATATCGCGCTCCACCCAGTGGATAGTGCGCTACTACACCGTGGCGTACATCATCATAACAAGCGTCTACTGTCTATATACGCTGCCCATCTTCGACTTCCGACCCTACCACGTGGGCATGAACATAAAGCAGGGCATGGAGATACCGGAGGGCGCAGAGCAGCCGGAGTTCGAAAGCACGTTCCTGCTGAGAAAGAACGGCGAGACGCGCGAGTTCACGCTCGACAACTATCCCGACTCGACATGGGAGTATGTAGACACCCGAACGGTGCAGACAAAGAAGGGATACGAGCCGCCGATACACGACTTCGCGCTGACCACATGCGACACGGGCGAGGACATCACCGAGCAGGTGCTGACGAAGAAGGGCTACACCTTCCTGCTCGTCTCGCCCCGACTGGCAGTGGCTGACGACAGCAACTTCGGCGACATCGACCAGATATACGAATACGCGGAGGAGAACGGAATAGACTTCTACTGCGTGACGGCATCAGCCAACGACGAGATAGAACGCTGGCGCGACCTCACGGGAGCCGAATACCAGTTCTGCAACGCCGACGAGACAACGCTGAAGACAATGATACGCAGCAACCCGGGGCTGATGCTGCTGAAGGACGGCACGATAACAGGCAAGTGGAGCCACAACGCGCTGCCACAAACCGACGACCTGACCGCCCCACTGCAGCAGCTCACAATAGGCAAAGCGCAGAACGACAGCACCACAGAGCGTCTGCTCATCGTGCTGCTCACGTTCTTCCTGCCACTCTCGGCACTCGCCTTAGCCGACCGACTGTGGGCTTGGTCGAAATGGATTAGAAACAAACAAAGCAATAACAGAATATTTAATCTTTTTAAAACAGAAAAGAAAATGAGAAAGAAAATTGTAGCAGGTAACTGGAAAATGAACATGAACCTGCAGGATGGTGTTGCTCTCGCAAAGGAAATCAACGAGGCACTTGTAGCAGACAAACCTAACTGTGAGGTTATCATCTGCACTCCGTTTATCCACTTGGCTTCTGTAGCTGGCGTACTCGACTCTACAGTAGTAGGCCTCGGCGCTGAGAACTGCGCAGACAAGGCTAAGGGTGCTTACACCGGTGAGGTTTCGGCAGAGATGGTAAAGAGCACAGGTGCTCAGTACGTTATCCTCGGCCACTCAGAGCGTCGTCAGTACTACGGCGAGACAGCCGAGATTCTGAAGGAGAAGGTAGACTTGGCACTTGCTAACGGCTTGAAGATTCTCTTCTGCTGCGGCGAGACTCTCGAAGAGCGCGAGGCAGAGAAGCAGAACGAGGTTGTAAAGGCAGAGCTCGAGGGCTCAGTATTCCACCTCGACGCAGAGGCTTGGAAGAACATCGTTATCGCTTACGAGCCAATCTGGGCTATCGGTACAGGCAAGACCGCTACATCTGACCAGGCTGAGGAGATGCTCGCTTACATCCGCTCTACAGTAGCTGAGAAGTACGGCGCAGAGGCTGCTGAGGAGACATCTATCCTCTACGGCGGTAGCTGCAAGGCAAGCAACGCTCCTGAACTCTTCTCTAAGCCGAACATCGACGGTGGCTTGATCGGTGGCGCTTCGCTGAAGTGCGCTGACTTCAAGGGCATCATCGACGCTTGGAAGAAGTAACACACCGAGGGGGTGCCAACCCACCCCCTCACTTGTAAACTCGTCAACCAACAAAGCTATGAAACGTCTTTTTATTCTCTCATGTCTCATCGTCTGCATCACTACCATCGCACACGCACAGACCTACACCCAACACCTGCAAGAGAAGACCGCAGGCAAAGGAAGCGTGGTTGTGACACAGAGCGAGGAAATAGACAAGCTGGTGAACACAGCTAACGTAAACCCTAAACAGCAGGAGGCAGCAAACAAACCTACGCAGCCCACAGTAAAGACAAACAAGCATCAAGAGCACGAGGGTGCAACACACAACCACACACCGCGACACGAAGCCACTACGCAGCACAACAGTGACACTGAGGCAACCGCTACGGAGCCAGAAGTGGACACAAGCAAGAAGGTGATGCGCCGTGCGTACAAGACGAACGGCTACCGAGTGCAGGTGTTCGCCGGCGGCAACTCACGCAACGACAAGATAAAGGCACAGCGGGCTGGCAACGCGGTGAAGGCGGCGTTCCCAAGTCAACCGATATACGTACACTTCTACTCGCCTCGCTGGATATGCCGCATGGGCAACTACCGCACATACGAGGAGGCAAGCGCCATATTGGAGCAGGTGAAGAAGTTGGGATATAAGCAGGCGTGCATCGTGCGCGGAAAAATCTCAGTTGCATATTAGAAATTCAAAATTCAAAACTCAAAATGGATACTCCAGAATTCAGAGAGGGCTTGGACGACCTTGCCTCACACTATAAAAGCATTATCAATCTGCTGGGCGAAGACACAGAACGCGAAGGACTACAGAAGACACCGATGCGCGTGGCAAAGGCGATGCAGGTGCTCACACGCGGCTACTCGCAAGACCCACAGAAGGTGCTGACCGACGCACTCTTCAAAGAAGACTACAGCCAGATGGTGGTGGTGAAGGATATTGATGTGTTCTCGCTCTGCGAACACCACATGCTGCCGTTCTACGGCAAGGCACACGTGGCGTACATACCTAACGGATACATCACCGGACTGAGCAAGATAGCACGCGTGGTGGACATCTTCTCGCATCGCCTGCAGGTGCAGGAGCGACTCACGCAGCAGATACGCGAGTGCATCGAGCAAACGCTGCACCCACTCGGCGTGATGGTTGTGATAGAGGCAAAGCACATGTGTATGCAGATGCGCGGTGTGGAGAAGCAAAGCTCCATAACCATGACGAGCGACTTCTCGGGAGCATTCGAGCAGGCGAAGACGCGCCAGGAGTTTATGAACCTCATCAACTCCGACTCGCACAAGTTCTGAAGCCCCACCCAACCCTCCCCGTCGGGGAGGGCTTAGAAGGCATAGTAAGGCTTAGTTCGGCTTAAAGCCCTTGGCTTAGAAAGGCTTAAAGAGGCTTAGTTCGGCTTAAAAACATTCGACAAAACAATTAAAATTCAAAGAAATGAAAACCACAAAAAGCTTCATTTTATCTGTTGTGACATTGTTCGTTGCAACATTCGCACTCTCATCATGCTTAAATGATGACAACGACTACAAGGTGCCCACAAAGGAAGAACAGGCAAGCTATCAAAAATTGATGGCAGGTACATACGGTTCGGTGGTACGCTTCTACTACCAGAACTATAACAAAGCTGTGAAGTACGACTCAATCAAGCACTACAGCTGGAACGTGACCGCCGACTCAACCATCACCATGCGCGACTTCCCCGTATGCAAACTCGACTCGGCTATCTTCATTCCGAAGAACGACAACAGCACAAGAGCACAAGAGCTTGCTGCGCTGCGCACAGCAATACATGAGTCGCAGAGCACTGTAAGGGAGTTCACCTCCAAATACTTCGTGCCAAACACAAGCTACCAACATCAATATGGCTATAAATTTGCGGTGTACCCGAAGACAATCAAGCAGAGCTTCGTCTACAATGGCAAGGCGCACGACGTGTACTTCATCTTCGACCTCGCAGGCTACATCGGCACTTATGCTTCAAACAGCTTTGTCGACAAGATATTCGAGTATAACATGGTGCTCTCGGGCATCTGCGTAGACGAATACAAGGAGAGCAACCTCATCTCAGACATATATTTCCGTCAGGTTCTGATGACCTGCACAACAAAATAAAAACGAACTATATGAAGTTCATTTCATGGAACGTAAACGGACTCCGCGCTTGCGTGCAGAAAGACTTTGAAGAGTCTTTCCGCACGCTTGACGCGGATTTTTTCTGCCTACAGGAAACCAAGATGCAGGCAGGACAACTCGACTTGCAGTTTGAGGGTTACACATCCTACTGGAACTATGCCGAGAAGAAAGGCTACTCGGGCACGGCTATCTACACGCGACACACACCGCTCAGAGTGACGTACGGCATCGGCATTGACGAGCACGACCACGAGGGCAGAGTGATAACGCTTGAGATGGAGGACTTCTATCTCGTGACGTGCTACACACCGAACTCGCAGGACGGACTACGCCGACTCGACTACCGCATGAAGTGGGAGGACGACTTCCTGCAGTACATCAAGGGTCTGGACGCAAAGAAGCCGGTGATAGTGTGTGGCGACCTGAACGTGGCGCACGAGGAGATTGACCTGAAGAACCCGAAGACGAACCGCAAGAACGCGGGCTTCACCGACGAGGAGCGTGCGAAGATGACCGCTTTCCTCGGCGAAGGCTTCATCGACACTTTCCGCACGCTGCACCCCGACGACCCTACCTACTCGTGGTGGTCGTACCGCTTCAAGGCGCGCGAGAAGAACGCGGGTTGGCGCATCGACTACTTCATCACGTCCGAACGTCTGCGCGAGCGCATCACCAGTGCCGCTATACATAACGAGGTGTTCGGCAGCGATCACTGCCCGGTGGAACTTATATTGGATTGAAAATACTTAGCTATATGCCGCATGAATGGTGTCGTGAACACGTCATGCGGCATATTGCGATAATCGTATCGACGTATGCACTGCGATATGTACAGACGAGAACGCGCTCGCGAGAGGGCTACGTAGAACTTGCGTGCATCCTCAGCCAAGAGGCGCGGGTTGTTGCGACTGTAGAAGTTGGGCATACGTCCGTCGACAGCGTCGAAGATGATGACGTTGTCGAACTCCAAACCCTTCGCCTTGTGTATTGTCGTGACGAAGATGCGCTCGTCGATGCTACTGCTTCCGCAGAGGTCGGCTTCCTTCAGCGTACTTATCTCCATGGCGTGGTTGGAGAGTTGCTCGTAGAGCGACGGCTCCGCTGTGCTATCAATCATATCCTTAGAGAGATAAGCCGTGACGTAGCGCAAGCCGCCAATAGGCTGTATCATGTTGTCGGCAAGGAGCGCGTCGTAGAAGCGTTGCAACTCGGCAACCAACGCCGGGGGTGCACTTGTCTCCGCTCGGCTTTTGCCGCTTGCCAGAGCAGGAAGTGCACCGACAAAGCAAGAGGTAACCGCATCTCTTACGTACATACGCTCACAAGCCGAACGATATATCTCGCCGTAATTGCGGCGCAATATATCGACACGCTGACGCACACGGGCATCGCTGAGGAACGTGCGCTGCCCATCTACCCTTTCCTTTGCTTGTTTGTAGCAATGCACGACGACGCTGCGCGTTGCGTTCACGTCGTCGTCGGCAAGGTGCGAGTTCGTACCCTCCAAGCCGAGCACCGTGAGCAGCGACTTCAGCTTGTGCTCGCGCAGCTCGGGATGCAGCAGTCGTACAAGGCGAAGCGAGTCGAGATAGTCGGCGTGCGACTCGTGCAGGTCGTACTCGGGTGCGTAGCGGTGCAGGTTATGGTCGAGGATGTGCCAGTCGTAGTCGGCATTGTGTCCGAGCAGGCGGCATCCGTCGGCATACTCCATGAACATACGGAGTGCAGCGTGGTGCGAGAGCAACGTGTGATGCTTGCGCTCCTCGATGATGGGGTTGACAATGTTGCCAAGCATGGCTGGTATCTCGCGGTCGGTTTCTACGTACACGCAAAACTCGGAGCCGGGCACGACCACGCCGTTGCGCATCTTCACGGCAGCAATCTGAAGGATATCATCCTCAAAGACATTCAATCCGGTGGTCTCGGTGTCGAACACCACGATGGTCTGCTCCTCGTAACTGCGCACAAAACGCTGCAAATAGGTGGTGGCGGCGTTTTGCCCGTCAGCCTCGTCTGTGGCAGAGCGCAGCAGGTCGGACGGCAGGATGGCACGGTCGAACAGAGCACGCACGAAGTTGCGCGCAGAAGCATTCGTCTCGTACACGCCAACCCCCTTCACGAGGCGTGCCCACGCGAGGAAGTTGAAGTCGTTGTTGAGCACAGCGAGATGCGCAAACAGCAGTTTCAGTTCGGGCGAAGAAAAGAGGTCGGAACCCGACACCTTGAAGTGTCCGATGCCACGGCGTGTGAGTTCGCCACTGATATCCTCTGCGTCGCGGTTGGCATTGACGATGAGCGCGGTGGTCGACTCGGGGAACATTGTGCGGAGACGGTCGACAAACTGCACGCAGTCGCGCACCTCCTGCTCGTAGGTCTCGCTGTAGAGTAATGCCAGCTCGTTGCCGAGCAGCGGGGCTTGCAACTGCAGTCCGGCATCGGGCAGCAGCGCAGGGTCGATATGCAGCTCTTCGGCTGCGAAGGTGTTGAAGATGTCGAGCAGATACTTCGGCGAGCGATGGTTCACCGAGAGGTGATGCAGCTGGCAAGCCGACTGCTGCTTGAGTGCGGTGAGCGTGTCGAGCTTTGCGCCCATGAACGAGAAGATGGCTTGCTGCTCGTCGCCGAGGAACATCACCGTGCGGTAGGCACGTGCGGTGAGGAGCTTTATGATAGCCAACTGCAGCTGGTTGAGATCCTGCACTTCGTCTACCTGCACCCACGTGTAGCGTTTGTACTCGGTCTGCGCAGAGTCTGCATTGAGCGCATCGTAGGTGAACAAGAGCAGGTCGTGGAAGTCGAGCAGGTTGTTCTGCTTCTTGTACTGATGATACTGTTGCGCCAGCTGCATCTTGCGCAGCAGGCGGTGGATTATCTGATAGTCGCCATAATCGGGTGTGTCGGCAGTGGTCAGGTCGCGATATGTCTCCACATTATTATATATGTCGACCATAGCCGCCGCGTCGAACGCGCAGCCACGCACGCTGCAGATGCGCTGCATCGCCTTCACGTCGTCGGCATTGATGCAGTCGGTATTGGTGCGGAGAGCCTTCGGATGCCCCATAGCAATCTGGTGCATCATGCTCTCAAGGTGGAATATCACGGAGTATTCGCGTCGGCGCTTGAAGTCACCAAGCACCGAATATTCGTCCTCGCCCATGTATCGCGCGAGGATAGAGATGGCATCGTCCTCATCGATGACGCTCGACTCGGCTGCTATAAGTCCGTTTCCAAACAGAAACTTCGAGCAGAAGCGGTGCACATTGCCCACGAACACGTCGCCGACACCACTGTCAGCAATGTTCGCACTGATGCGCTCGAGCATTCCGCGCGCTGCACGGTTGGTGAACGTGAGGCACAACATATCGGCATACGCCACCCCCTCAACATCATGGGCACGGCGTATGCGCTCTGTTAGTATCTGCGTCTTGCCACAACCAGGCGATGCAAGCACAAGATGAAATCCACCCTGCGCCTCTATCACCTCGCGCTGGCAAGCGTCGGGAGTAAAGTTAGACAGCATTATTCAAACTCCACGCTACCGAAGAAGTCGGGGCGATGGAAGTCGGGTTTCGGAAGATTGATGGGGAAGAACGAGAGGAAGTGAGGGTGAGGCAGTTTGTCGCCGCACTTGTACACATTGCCCTTCACCTTCAAGCCGTCGAACGACGGGAGCGAGTGCTGATAGTAAGCCTCTACGGGCACGGCAAGGCAGAGCTGCCATGTGCGTTCGCCGGCGATGTCGCCGAAAGGAGTGCGTCCCATTGAAGACCAGCGGTCGATCTTGTCGAGCACTGCCTGCGGAGCACGCTCACGTCCCTCGCGCTTAGCACCAAAGCCAATGAGCAAGGTGCCTGCTGCGTTGCACTCGAGGTTGTAGTAGGTGCCGTCGGCTACGGGCGAGAGGAAGAGCTCGCAACATGAGTCCTCCCAAACGTTACCATCGTCGTGCGGAGCCACTGCGCGCACGCACTCCTCTGTGACGCGGTAGTTGATGAGCAGCTGCTTGCCGTTGTGAGCCATGCGTACCTCCATCGTGGGGCGGTAAGGGAAAGCCTCAGCCCAGCAGTGGTTGCCAACAGCTACGAAACCAATGTGAGCCTCATCGAGCACGCAGCAGATGTCTGCTGCGCTGACAGAGGTAGCCGAGAGCTTCTTTATTTCTAATGTATTTGCCATAACTTTAAAAGTAAAAAAGTAAAGAAGTAAAAAAGTAAAAAGAACTTTCTTTAGTTTCAAAACATAGAAGTTTTTGAACAAAGATGAAAAGTAAAAAGAAAAAGAGTAACAGAGTAAGAAGCACTTTTTACTCTTTTACTCTTTTACTTTTAAAATTCCTCTTTTACTTTTTTACTCTTTAAAGGTTGTTCTTCTCGATATCCTTGAAGTAGCGGTATGTGCTAACCTTGAGCTCGTCTGTAGCAGCCTCGTCAGCTACGATGATGCCATGCTGGTGGAGCTGAAGAACAGAGATAGTCCACATCTGTGTAACCGGACCCTCAACAGCTGCCTGGAGAGCGCGTGTCTTGTTGTGACCGTTTACGAGAATCATCACCTCGCGAGCTGACATCACTGTGCCAACACCTACTGTGAGGGCTGTTGTCGGCACCTTGTTAACGTCGTTGTCGAAGAAACGAGAGTTGGCTACGATAGTGTCAGTTGTAAGAGTCTTCTGACGTGTGCGTGATGTGAGTGAAGAACCCGGCTCGTTGAATGCGATGTGACCGTCAGGACCGATACCACCGATGAAGAGATCGATGCCGCCTGCTTCCTCAATCATCTGCTCGTAGTGAGCGCACTCTGCCTCGAGGTCCTCTGCGTTGCCGTTGAGGATGTGGATGTTCTCCTTCGGGCAGTCAACGTGGTCGAAGAAGTTCTTAGCCATGAATGAGTGGTAGCTCTCCGGGTGCGACTCGGGCAGACCTACATACTCGTCCATATTGAAAGTAAGGACGTTCTTGAATGAAACACGACCCTCCTTGCAAGCCTCAGCCAATGCGCGGTACATACCGATTGGTGAAGAACCTGTAGGCAAACCGAGAACGAACTTGTGATCGGGTGTCGGGTTGAACTTGTTGATACGTTCAATAACGTGCTCAGCTGCCCACTTTGAGAGCTGGTCGTAGTCCTTTTCAATGATTAATCTCATAGCGATAATTATTTAGTTGATTAAATTTTCAAGTTTAATAAGGGGGTATGTGTGTGCTGTTGTTAATTACAACTGCGCGTACTGATTATTGTTTATAAAACGTGCCCCGACATCTCATCGGGGCACGTCTGTGTTTGTTTGTAGTAGTAGTTGTAACTAAATAAGCAGTTATAAGTTAGTTGAAAATCGGTTTCTTCTAACATATTACGATGCAAAGTTACGCATTTAATTTATAACCCCCAAGTGAATGAGGCAAAAATGCCGATTTACATCAAGAATTTAAATGTTTGTTACAACTACACGTATGTCTCAAGGAACTTGACATTGCCCTCAACCTTCAGTGTCTCGGTTGTAGCCGGAACGAGGATGCTCTCGCCGGCACGCAGCGTTGTGACGTTGCCCTCGTTGTCGGTGATGGTGCCTTCGCCCTTCAAGCCGATGAGGATAACGAAGCTGTCGAGCTCAGAGTAGTCGATAGTCATCGGCTCGTCGAGATCGTAAACGGCTGTGTTGAAGTAAGGACACTGCACGAGCGATACGCCCTGGTTCTTCTCCGGCGTGTACTCTGTGCGGTAGTTGCTCTCAACGTTGTAGTTGATGCACTCTGCAGCCTGCTTTGTGTGAAGCTCGCGGTAGTTGCCGTCCTTGTCCTTGCGCTTGAAGTCGTAGATGCGGTATGTCACGTCGGATGTCTGCTGTATCTCTGCGAGGAAGCAGCCGGTGCCGATAGCGTGGATGCGACCTGCGGGGAGGAAGAAGCAGTCGCCTTCCTTAACGTCGTAGCGTGAGATAGCATCGCAGATTGTGTCGTTCTCCACCATCTCTGCGTACTGGGTGGGAGTGATCTGCTGCTTCAGACCGCAGAGCAGTGTAGCATCAGCATCCGACGGGAGCAGATACCACATCTCGGTCTTGCCGCGCTCCTTGCCCTGGCGCTTTGCAATTTCGTCGGTAGGATGCACCTGTATAGAGAGGTCCTGGCGTGCGTCAATGAACTTGATGAGCAACGGGAACTCGTCGCCGAAACGCTGATAGTTAGCCTCGCCTACGAGCTTGCCTTTCAGCTCGTGTACGAGTTCGTTGAGCTTCTTGCCTGCGTACTCGCCGTTGGCAACTACTGTCTCGTTGCCTGGCACGCCAGAGATTTCCCAACTTTCGCCTACGTTTTCCTGCTGCACGTCGAGGTGCTTGAACGGAATAATCTTCTCACCACCCCAGATGGTTGACTTAAGGAGTGCATTGAACTTTAATGGTTCCATAGTGTATTTATTTCTGTTGTTTTGTTGTATTATAAGTGTTCTGTTTAATCGTCCTCGCCGAACAACGGGTCCTCAGGCATAACCATAACCGGCTTCTGCTCGAACTCCTTCTGCAAGTTCTCGGGTACGTACTTCTTGTCGACTACAAGACGGAACATGTACTCGTTGAACCAGCGGTTAGACATGATGAGGCAGCCCTGTGCGCCGTTGTTCGGACCCCAGCTGTTCTCCACCTTCCACTTCAACGGATTGCCGTCCTTGTCGAGGTCTACGGCTACGAGGGTCATGGCGTGGGTCGATCCGCTGTCGAATGTAGCGATGCGGTCAGCCTTGTTCATCGGGAATGTTGTAGAGAAGAGCGAAGCGTAGTCGAAGTTCTCGGTGTCGAGATAGCCAAGCTCGCGGTCGAACTGCTTGCCAACATCGTAAGACGAGTACATCTTCTTGCCATCCTTAAGCGAAGCGATGGCGAGCTTTGCTATGTCCTCCATCGGCAGGTTGAGATACTTCCAGTTGGTGCCGTCGTACACGTGGCGGTCGTACTCCACCTCGTATGTCTTGTGATACGGACGGCGCGGGTCGTTCATAACCATAATGAATGTGCCAGCGAGTTGGTGGCCTACTGTCTCGTTGTAGAACTCAAGCGGAGTGTAGCGACGCGGTTCGCCCACAGGCTCGCCACAACGGTTGCGGAACTGGTATGTGAACTCCTTCACTGGCTCGCCCAATGCCATGGCAAGCATACGGTAAACGGTTGAGAGCATCTCTGTCTTGCGTGCGTCGATAGCCTGCGCTTTCTTGCCGTCAGCCACCATCTTGCGAAGCTCCAAGCCGTACTCGCGGAGCTTTGAGGAGATGAGCGACGAAATCTTGGATGTGTTCTCGGCAGAGAAGGTCTCCGGCTGCACCGACTTAGGCACGAGTCCGTATTTCGGAGCAAGGTCGGCAGCGCCACAGAATGTGCCGCCATCGTTAAGCGGGTTCTTGAAGAAGAACTGTACACGAACATCGTCCATAGGCTTCTTGGCGTTGTCGATGACACCCTGCAGCATGAGGTTCGCCTTCTCCAACTGGTCGTAGAAGAAGAGATAGTCGTGAGAGAACTCTACCGAAAGCGAGTCAGCGTGGTGGCGTGCGAAGTCGGCACGGAACACGTTGAAGCTCGAGAACATCCAGCAACGTCCCGAACTCTTCTGGTCGTGGATAGACTGTTTTGTGGTTTCTACGCTAAAGTGTGTGTCGAACGTGTTGCGGTTTGAGAAGTTCTTTGCGAGGTTGTCAATACGGTTGGAAGCCACGGCGTTGAACAGAGCCTTGTTCGTAGCGGTTGAACCCTGCGATTTCTCAATCTGCTGAAGCATCGAGGCTGAGATGCCGCCCTGCTTCTGTGCGCCTGCGGTTGTGGCAAGCGCGAGGCATAAGCCTAAAGCTAATGTCGTTTTCTTCATTTTATGTATTTGTTGTTAATGTTATTATATGGTGAGGGGGTGAGGGGGGGGTGAGATGGTGAGATGGTGAGTGGGTGAGGTGTTGAGATGGTGAGGTGTTGAGATTAGTTGGTGATGTTGTAGCATCCGACGTATTGTCGAGGAACTTTTCAAGGTCGCTGACGATGCGACGGTATTGCTCCGATGCCACATAGCCCACGTTGCGGCGCAGACTATACTCCACGCTGCCAACGCTCGACGTATAGCACGAGAGCTCGTTGCGTTGCTGCGTAGCGTGTACGCTCTGCCTGCTTATGTCGCGCTCGCGTTCGCGTACCAGCGTGTTGCACACCTTCTTCATCAGTGGCACAATCACCTTATCGAAGAGGTGATGACCTTGTATATATAGGTAAGTTTCGGAAGGCACGATGCCAAGCTCGCGCAAAGAGTCCTTCACCTTCAAATAGCTCTCCTTAGCACCTGGGTGCTGGCTTTGCAGCATCTTCACCTTGTGAGCCACACGGCGACGCAACTGCGCTATCGCAGCCGAAGCGTTCTCGGGCGACAGACTGCCCATCTCTATCGACCGAACGAAGTCGGAGATGGTGAACCGACGTTCTGCAGCGTTGCGGTATGACCACACGTTCCACACGAAGAGCGGGAAGATGGTTGTGGAGAAGTCGGCAAGGAACGCTTCGAAGTCGAACTTCTGCGCATCGTTGAGCGTGACGGCTACGCACACGTTGTGCAGCGACGGGGCGTAGCACTGCATGTTTTCTATAGCGTAAGCGTAGGAGTGGAATATGTACGGGTTTTCGAGTATCGCCTTCGACGAGAGCGTTGCGCCCTGCGCCACATAGTCGTAGTCGGCATCAACGCACGCTATCATGTTCTTGCCCACTCCACCCGTAGCTATCATGCTCATTATCGCAGCCTTCTTGCCTCGCTCCAGGTGCTCAAGACGCGAAGGCAGCAGCACCTCGAAATAGCGTTCATCATTCTCAAAGCGTGTGAGAACGGAGCGCCAAAAGAATATGTCGTCGTAGCTCTCCACATAAGCCACGATGCGACGGCGTGCCTTCTTCGAGTTCAGACGGTTTGCCGCTCCTATGTATTGCGATGTTATGCAATCTGTAAGACGCTTGCCCATTTTCAATCTGTTATATCCGACACTTCTGTCACGCAATCAGCCCAGCCGTTCATTATCACCGCCGGCGAATGGGTGGTGAGAATAATCTGCACGTTGGGGTTGAGCGTGAGAATCAGGTCGATGAGACGTTGCTGCCAGTCGATGTGCAGGCTCACCTCAGGCTCGTCCATGAACAGCACGTACGGCTGCTGATCTTCCACGAGTACGGTGAGCAGTATGACGAGCATCTGCTTCTCGCCGCTCGATAGTTGGTAGGGCGTTAGCGTCTCGCCAATCTGCGAGAAGCGTATCTCGTTCTCCGTGCGCACAATCTTCTTGCCGGTCTGCGAGAAGAGATCGTCGATGAGGTTCTGGAACGTGGTCTTCGGTGCGGATATCTGCTGCGCCTGAAGTGCTGCGTCAGCCTCGCCGCTCTGCAGGCTGGCGATGATACGGTTGCCAATGTTCACCTGATAGTCGAGATACTTGCGCTGCAGGAAGAACAGCTGCAGGTCGAGCTCGGTGGTGAGGTCGCTCAGCGCGGTGTTCAGCTTGCCCACAGCGTCGAGGTTCAGCAGCGGACGGTCGAACGAGCGGATGACATCGTAGCGTATCCAGCGTGCATCTTCCGGCTCAACGGTGAGGCGAACGCCTTTGAGCATGTGGCTCGGAAACTCGCCACCTGCCGACAATCCTCTAATCACCTTATTTAATATAGTACTCTTACCGACACCATTGATGCCGCTGAGGATATTCACTTTACGGTCAAGATTCCACACGATGTGACGCTTACCGCTCCACAACGAGTCGATTTCTATCTGCTTTATGTATTCGGAATATTTCATAGAGTTAGCTTTTTGTCTATACTTATCTACACTTAAGTATTCTTCAGACAAAGATATAAAAAAAAATCTACACCGCTAACATTTATTCAACAATTAACATTACAAGTTGCCACATCATGTAAATATATTCATTTTAAACTATGATATTTGCTTGTTTATTATTGTTAAATAAGCAAATATAACACCAAGAAGATGCAAAAGTATGGATTATTTGCCGTATATTTGCACTCTAATATAATAACAACAACAAGGTATCTATTATTTAACATTATGAATTTATACAAGTTTGACAGTGTCGCCATTAGTCCGAGCGACGTTATATCCCTCCACAAACAAGACACATGGGAACTCACCTATGTAGTGCACGGCAGGGGAACACGCACTCTTGGCGACGAAACAAGTGAATTTAGCGATGGCGACCTTGCTTTTATTCCGCCGCACATCCCCCATTGCTGGACATACGACAACCATTATACCGACGAATGCGACAGAATAGAATATGCCACATTGTCGTTCAAGACTGAGTTTATCGACCGCTGTGCGAGTGCTTTCCCCGAGATTACGGAACGCCTGGAGCAGCTCAAATCAGTTTCTTCTGTCATCACATTCAGCGGCAAAACGTTTGAAGAGATGACCGAGATGATGCTTCGTATGCGTACAGAGAAGATGTCGGAGTTGCTGCCATACATCTTCCGCATCATCTTGCTGCTCTCTAAGCACGAGAGCGATGGTATAGTAATCGGTCGTTTCGCCGAAACCGACCGCACATCCGACCGCATAAATAAGGTGAAGGAGTTCTCGCTGGAGAACTACGCAAGTTCTATCACCATCGACATGATAGCCAACCACGTGGGCATGAACCGCTCGTCGTTCTGCACTTTCTTCAAGAAGGCTACGGGACAGACCTACATCACCTATCTCAACAAGTTGCGTGTCGACCGCGCGTGCTCTCTGCTGCGCGACGGTAAGCTCAGCATCACCGATGTCTGCTACATGGTGGGCTTCAACGACGTGCCTTACTTCAACCGATGCTTTAAGAACAACCGTGGCATGTCGCCGAAGGAGTATGCCGACGGAGTGATCACACAGCGCCAGGTGATCAAATCAAGAAAGAAAAAAGATTAACAACAAAATAAAGCTAACAATCAAAAAAACTCATGACTACTCTAACCATTATGATTATTGTGGCGTTCGTGCTCGGCTATGCGTGTATAGCTACCGAAAGCCTGTTGAAAGTGAATAAGGCAGCCATCGCGTTGCTGATGTTTGTTGCGTGCTGGACGCTCTATATGTTCGACCCGATGCAGTATCTCACCGCTATACACGGGTACACTGGCGACCTTAGCGGTATGGCAGCAGCAGTGACTTCTATCATTCAGGAGCACTTGGGCGACACCTCTACAACGCTGTTCTTCCTCATGGGAGCTATGACTATCGTAGAGATTGTAGACCAGAACGGTGGATTCAACTGGGTACGCAAGGTGATGAAAACCAGTTCGAAACGCACGCTTCTCTGGCGCATTGCCTTCCTGACATTCATCCTTTCAGCCATACTCGACAACCTCACAACGAGTATCGTCATGATCATGATTTTGCGCAAGCTCGTCACCGAGCGCAACGACCGACTCATCTACGCCTCGCTCGTCATCATAGCAGCCAACTCGGGTGGTGCGTTCTCGCCTATCGGCGACGTAACGACCATCATGCTTTGGAACAAGGGGCTAATCACAGCGGTTGGAGTAATCAGCGAGATACTCGTGCCGTCGCTTGTGTCAATGCTCATTCCGGCGTTCATCCTGCAGTATCAGCTTAAGGGCGAACTCCACATGCCGGAAATAAAGGAGGGTGCTGACGCTTCTGTTGGCGACTTCACCGAGCGTCAGCGCAAGGCTGTGTTCTGGATTGGTGTAGGCGGTTTGATGTTCGTGCCGGTGTTCAAGAGTATCACACACTTACCTCCGTTCGTAGGTATTCTGCTCGTACTGGGCGTGCTGTGGACAACCACAGAGTTGTTCTACCGCCACTTGCACCGCGGACACGACGACGAGGGCACACAGAAGCGCGTTACAAACCTGCTCTCGCGCGTAGATATGTCTACCATTCTGTTCTTCCTCGGCATCCTCATGGCTGTTTCGTGCCTCTCTGAGGTGGGCGTACTCACCGCTTTAGGCGACGGTCTGAACACCTTCTTCGACGGCAACCACTACCTCGTGACGGGCATCATCGGCGTGCTCTCGAGCATCGTCGACAACGTTCCGCTCGTTGCTGGTTGCATGGGCATGTATCCGGTTGCTCCTACGGGTGACATGGCTGTCGACGGCATCTTCTGGCAGCTGCTCGCCTACTGTGCTGGTGTGGGCGGTTCGATGCTCATCATCGGTTCGGCTGCTGGCGTGGTAGTAATGGGCTTGGAGAAGATCACCTTCGGATGGTACATGAAGCGCATCACATGGATAGCGTTCGTGGGCTACCTGGCTGGTATCATAAGCTACTATTTCATACGAACATTCGTATTCTAAACGCCCCTAACTTTATAAAATCAATGTATAAATAAGGGTTCATTGGAAATAAAGAAACTAATAAACAACTCATTAAAGGTAAGTCTGTCGATAATGCTCGGCGGACTTATCCTTTACTGGATGTACCGCGATTTCGACTTCAAGACCGTGGCAGACACGCTCATGCACGGCATGAACTGGACTTGGATGTTGCTATCGTTCCCGTTCGGCATACTGGCGCAGATGTTCCGCGGATGGCGCTGGCACCTCACCCTCGAACCTATCGGTGAGAAAGCACGCACATCGACGAGCATCAACTCGATATTCCTCTCGTATGCCGTCAGTCTTATAGTGCCGCGCATCGGCGAGTTCGCACGCTGCGGCATACTGCGACGCTACGACGGAGTGTCGTTCCCGAAAGCATTGGGCACGGTGGTCATGGAGCGAGCCATCGACTCGGCTCTCGTCATGCTCATCGCCCTCATTACCTTTTTTCTACAACTGCACGTCTTCAACACGTTCTTTACCGAGACGGGCACCAACCTCGAGTCAATCCTCTCTAAATTCTCTGCCGCTGGCTACGCCGTGACTGCCGTTTGTGCGATAGCTGTGCTCATACTCGCATGGTATCTGCTGCGACGTTTCGCCATATACAATAAGGTGCGCGACATGATACGTGGCATCTGGCAGGGCATTATGTCTATACGCACCGTGAAGCACCCGTGGCTCTTCGTGGCGTTCACCGTAGGCATCTGGGCGAGCTACTTCCTCCACTACTATCTCACGTTCTTCTGCTTCGAGGCTACGGCACACTTAGGTATGGCGTGTGCTCTCGTCACGTTCATCGTGGGCAGCATAGCGGTCATCGTGCCTACACCTAATGGTGCAGGTCCGTGGCACTTCGCGGTGAAGACGATGCTCATCCTCTACGGCGTTGGCGATGTGGACGCGCTCAACTTCGTGCTCATCGTCCACTCCGTACAGACGCTCCTCGTCGTAGCACTTGGCGTGTATGCGTGGACCGTTTTGTCCTTTACCAGGACAAAAGGTGGTGTGATGGTGTGATGTTGATGTGTTGACATATGCATTTGTCACCATCTCAACATAACAACATAACAACAACATATCTCACCATCTCAACACTTCAACATAACAACATAACATCTCAACACCTCAACATATTATCATACTTAAAACCTTAACATTATGAGTGAAATCAGAAACCTTAACCCCGAGTGTATCTGGCGCAACTTCGACGCACTGACACAGGTGCCGCGCCCATCAGGTCATCTTGAAAAAGTACAGCAGTTCTTGCTCGACTTCGCAGCACGCGTAGGCGTGGAAGGCTTCAAGGATGCTGCCGGAAATATTGTGATGCGCAAACCCGCATCAGCTGGTATGGAGAACAAGAAGGGTGTCATCCTTCAGGCTCACATGGACATGGTGCCGCAGAAGAGCAAGGAGTCGACACACAACTTCGAGACCGACCCTATCGAGACTTACGTAGACGGCGAGTGGGTACGTGCTAAGGGCACAACGCTCGGTGCGGACAACGGCATCGGTGTGGCTGCCATCATGGCTGTCATGGAGGACAAGACACTGGTTCACGGACCGGTTGAGGGTCTTATCACTGCCGACGAGGAGACTGGCATGTTCGGCGCTAACGACCTGCCATGCGACGAGCTGCAGGGCGACATCCTGCTCAACCTCGACTCTGAGACATGGGGCAAATTCGTGATAGGTTCGGCTGGTGGCATCGATATTACAGCCACACTCGCCTACAAGGAGGTGGAGACCGACAAGGAAGACGCAGCCGTTAAGGTTCTGCTGAAGGGCTTGAAGGGCGGACACTCTGGTCTGGAGATTAACGAGGGTCGTGGCAACGCCAACAAGCTCATGGCTCGCTTCGTGCACGAGGCAATCGCTGAGTACGGCGCACGCCTGGCTACATGGCACGGCGGCACAATGCGCAACGCTATCCCGTTCGAGTGCGAGGTGGTGCTCACACTGCCGAAGGAGAACGTGGAGGCACTGAAGGAGAACGTAGAGGAATGGCGCAAGCTGTTCAACCACGAGTTCCGCACTATCGAGGAGAACATCCAGTTCTTCACCGAGGACGTAGAAACTCCGGCTTTCGAGACTCCTGAGGAAATTCAGGACAACCTGCTCGATGCTATCTACGGCTGCCACAACGGCGTGCTGCGCATGATTCCGGTATTCCCATCTGTGGTTGAGACTTCTTCCAACCTCGCCATCATCGACATCGAGGGCGGTCACGCTTACTTCAAGCTGCTCGCACGCTCGGCTAACGAGAGCATGAAGGAGTACATCGCCACCACTCTCGAGTCTACATTCTCGATGGCAGGCATGAAGGTGGAGATGAGCGGCAGCTACGGCGGCTGGGACCCGAACACAGACAGCGAGATTCTGCACCTCATGGAGCAGCACTACCGCGAACTCTTCGGCGAGGAGGCTATTGAGCAGGTAGACCACGCCGGTTTGGAGTGCTCTGTCATCCTCGGCAAGTATCCGCATCTCGACGTTGTGTCGTTCGGTCCGACCATGCGCTCGCCGCACACCACATCGGAGCGTTGCCTCATCAAGACTATCGCACCGTTCTGGGAGCTTGTTAAGAAAACTCTTGCAGAGGTTCCTGCAAAGTAATCCCACCGCTCGCGTTCGCCGTCCGATCAGATTCCGTACGCCATCCGATCAGATTCCGTCCGCCATCCGATCGGATTGCGAACGCCGCCCAATGACATTATTCAAGCAACAACCCAACAAAATATTGAAAAATATAGCAGAAATTCTGAATAGAAAAGGCACAAGAGAGCATCTTCTGATGCTCTTCTTGTGCCTTCTTATGTATATCAACGTGGGCTACATGCACTACGAGGTCTACTTCTCTAAGATTTCGTCCGAGTGGTGCGGCACCCGACCGTTTCTGAGCGCATGGATAGACGTGGCGGCTACACTGCTGTTATTCTTACTGTGCACGGCGGGCAGGCGCAAGTCGGCATTCGTGCTCACTTACTCTACACTGATGGTATTCGTGGTGGCAAACATGGTCTACTCGCGCTTCTTCAACCGCTACATAACACCCGATGTGCTCGACGAGGCTGCCAACTTCAGAGGTTCTTGGTGGATGCAATACGTGCCACACGCATTCTGCTGGACCGACCTGCTGCTCGTGGTCACGACACTGCTGTTCGGTTGGGGCGTTAGACGTATCGAACCGAAGCGCACGCGCCGCGACTTGCTTTGGGTGCTGACACTTATAGTTCTGCCCTGCGTGCTCTACACGCTGAAACTTGCCGTTCACTGGCGTACGGCTGACGACGTGAAAGCATGGATAGACAGTATCGATTTCAGGGAGGACACGAAACTGGAATTCATGTTCAACCAGGAATATGCCATCATGCGCAACGGTATACTCCTCGGGCAGGTGTACGGCAACATAGCAAGTGCATCGAAGAACGTAGAACTGAGCGACGCGGAAGTGCGCGAGATAGGCGCTTTCATAAAGCAGAAAGCGGCAGACGCTAAGCCGCTGCCCGAGTCGCTACGCGTAAAGGGTAAACCGAACGTGGTGTTCATCATGGTAGAGTCGTATCTGTCGGTGGCGTCGCAGATGAAGATTGATGGCAAGGAGGTGACCCCCTGCCTCAACGAGCTGATGAGAGATCCGAGAAACTACCACAATCTCAACGTCACATCTAACCGCGGAGGCGGAGAGTCGAGCGATGCGCAGATTTCCTACTTCACGGGACTGCTGCCGCTCCAATCGGAGATGTCGGTGCAGCGCATCATAAAGAACCGCGTGGCGGCTCTGCCCCGACTGCTGCACGAACAGAAGGGCTATCACACGTATATCACTATACCTACGAACCGCTTCTTCTGGCATCAGAACGAGGCTAACCTCAGCTACGGCATAGACCATACGATAGAACTGGGCAACTACGAGAACGGTTACTGGTGTCAGGACGAGGAGATATTCAACCGACTGCAGAACGTAAAACTGCAAGAACCATACATGAACATAATACTAACGCTCAGCATGCACGGCAGCTACGACACCGACTTCCTCGCCGAGACACCCGTGAGGTCACCGTTCAACTACCCGAGTCGCTTCTCTGCAGAATTCTGCCACTATCTCGACAAGTGTTTCTACACCGACTTGCAGATAGAACGCTACATAGCCTATCTAAAACGCAGTGGGCAGTATGACAACACCGTGCTCATAGTCTGCTCCGACCACGAACCGAAGGAGGGCAGCTTGGGCATGGACGACTGGTCGATGAGCCTGCCACTGATAATAGCCAACACGCACATCGCTGCCGAAATGTTCTACGTGGGAAGTATAAACCAGATTGACCTCTACCCTACCATGCTCGACATGTTCGGTCTGCAATCTGAATGGAGAGGTATGGGACACAGTCTGCTACGCAAAGGTTACAACAACACCATAAGCGATACGCAACGGCGTATCTCTAACAATATCTTGCGCGGAGGGTTACGGCTCCTTCAACGCTAACGGCTGCATGGCAGCCGTTTTTTCGTTATATACGTCTATAGAAACACGGCGCGCACGCAGAGAACGCACGCAGGTAAAGTCGCGGAAGTAAGGGTCTTGCGACATATACCAGCGATGGTCGGCGATGCGATGCGTGCGGCGTGCCAACGCATCTACCTTCAATGCCGAACGCACATTGACAACCGAGAGCATCCGGGTGCCATCGTCAAGCACAAGGGCAAGAACAAGAAAAGAAGCAGGAGAGTTATCGGGGTGGGACGGTGTGAGCTTATGCTTGTGCATCGATGTCGAAACGGTGATGTGCCAGCCGTGTTCGCTATTCAGCCGCTGCATGATCTGACGGAACTCTTTGCCGTGCGACGATGTATCGGTGATGTTGTTATACGCTATATAAAGATGTATCATCTCATGCAGCAGCGTCTCCTGAAACTCGCGCTCGGTGCATTCGTAGTATATGCTGATGCGTATGACGAAGTCGGTGTACGTCCAGCGCAGCAGCTTGCGCACACGGCGGCACGACATGATGCCCAGACGGGTGCGAGCCTTCGACAGCGCAATACGAGGCACAGGCAGTTCATCGCCGAAATAATCGGCGTTGAACTGCCTGAACCATGTGTGCAATATGTCTGTTGTCAGCGTCATCCTACTCGGCGCAGTCGGGGTAAACGGAGTGGAGATATGCACTCACCTTGTCAGACACGACAGTGGCGAGCACCACCTTGCCCTGTGGGTCGATGACGTAGACGGTAGGTATCCACTTCACATGGTAAGCTTCAGCCACGGGCGACTCGCGCATCGGCTTCAAGTCGCTCACCTGCGTGTATTCGATGCCGAGCTTAGCCACGCCGTTCTTCCACGACTCGAGGTTCTTGTCGAACGACACGCCCACGAAAGCCACGCCCTTGGCACCGAACTTCTTGTAGAGCTGCATGATGAACGGCGAGTCCTTGCGGCAGTCGGGGCACCACGAAGCCCAGAAGTCGAGCACTACGTAGCGTCCGCGCAGGTCTTTCAGCGCGAAAGGCTTGCCGTCGATGGTGTTCAGCGTGATGTCGGGCGCGTCTGCGCCTGCCTTCAGCAGGTCGGTGGCGTACTTCTGGTCGAGGTCTGTAACCGTAGCCGCAGGAGCTTCTGTCGGTGCCTGCGCACGGATGGCTGCGGGAGCTGCGATGAGCGCCAAAGCCATAAGCATAGTCTTGAGTGTATTCATATTCTTTGAGGTTTATTATCTATATGTTTGTTGCAAATGTATGAATAAAATTCCATTCGGCAAAGGTGGCGCGGATAAAAATGCGGCGCAGCGCTTGCAGGTAGCAACTCTTTTACTTAAATTTGCAGAATTAAACAAACCGTAATAAGTATATGAAAAACAAGGTATCATTGGCAAACGCGGGCTACGCGCTTTTTCTTTTGTTCTTTGCGCTGGAGCCGCTGTTGGGCAAGTGGGACGCTTACTGGTACGCATTGTGCGGCTTGGCTGTGGTGTTAGGCGTAGTGCTCGTTGCGGGCATCGTGGGCATCTTCAGACGCAAGGTGTCTACGGACGACTGTATGGATGCAATTAAAAAACATTCGCCCGCCTGCTTCGTCTTCTGCCTCCTCGGCGCAGCGCTCAGCTATGTCTACGATGAGCAGATGTTCTATTTCTGGAATTTCATGGTGGTGCTCGAAGGGTTCGACTTCGTGGCGCGGCTATTCAAGAAGGCTTGATAAACAAAAAAGCCCAGTACACTTCACAGCGTACTGGGCAGAATAAGAGAGAGAAATTTATGCGTTAAGCTCGTTAATCTGACTTATCACTTCGTCGTTCGTGCGCTGCATCTTTAAGAAGATGCGGAAAGCGAAGATCAAACCGCATACGCCACCGATGACACCGCCTACAATACCGCCGTATACAGCGGCTCGCGCAAAGTCGGGCGCGTCGGCTGGCATGTACATCCATGCCTCTATGCCGCTCCACAAGAGCCAGATAACTAATGTCGGCACCTCAATCATCATTTCTATAGAGCGCAGACGCTTCATGCGTGTGAGCTTCTTGATGGTGGTGAGAAGGTTGTTGCGACTGTAGTCGGCATCGCTGATAGCCGAAACGTTGATGCGGTAGTCGGCGATGACGCTTACTATAACCACAGTCATGAGGAAGGCATAGTTGAGCCACGAGAGATGGGCAAACTCCTTGATAGCGAACCACGACACGGCGAGGAGCGGCACAAGGCAGCACTCGAAGTAGACGTATCGCTTTATCCACGACATGCTCTTCTTCATCGAGCCTATAATCATCTTCTCGTTCACTATCTTCTGCTTGTCGAGCTGCGCCTTGAAGTCTTCCATCTGCGAGCGCATAAGCTCGAGTTCGGTGTTTTGATTATTGTTTTCCATAATGGTCTTGTTTTTATTCGTTTGACATATTCTTCAGTTGCACTCTTATTCGCGCCAGACGCACAGAGACGTTCTTTGCGCTCAGGCCCACGATGTCGCCTATCTCGTCGTAGCTGATTTGCTCGAGCCAGAGCAGAACGATGGCTCTGTCGAGCGGCTGCAGTCGGGCTATGCGCTCGTGCAGCATACGCACTTGGGCGGTTGACTTTTCTTCATCGTTGAAATAGTCGACATCCATTGACAGCAAGGCTTTCCGGCGGCTTCGCTTCTTGCGGTCGATGGTGATGCAGGTGTTGAGGGTGACACGGTATATCCATGTCTTGACGTCGCTCTTGCCGTGGAACGACTCGTAGCCGTTCCATAGCTTGACAAGCACCTCCTGAAAGAGGTCTGCCACCTCGTCGGCATCGTTGGAGAACATGTAGCACACGGCGTATATCGTGCTACGATTGTCTCTCACAAGCTGCGAGAATTGTTGCTCTGTTGTGTTCATATGCTTGTTGTTTATTACTTTTTCTGCTCTTTAGACGCACAAAAGGTGAAGTTTGCTACAGAAAAAGTTGTGTTTTTTCGAGGTATATAAAAAAAGAATGGTTACATCCGCTACTCTTCCGTCTGCGTCTTAGGCCAATTAACGAGGAAGAGTTTCTCCGTAGCGCGCGTAAAGGCAGTGTAGAGCCAGTGGATATAGTCGGGCGTGAGCATTTCGTCGGTCATATAGCCTTGGTCTACGTAGACGTGCGCCCACTGTCCGCCCTGCGCCTTATGGCACGTAACGGCATAGGCGTACTTTATCTGCAACGCATTGTAGTAGGGATCAGCTTTCAGACGCTTGTAGCGTTCGGGCTTGGTGCGCACATCGGCGTAGTCTGCCATCACCTCGTCGAAGAGCTGCTGACTCTGCTCGCGTGTGAGTGCTGGCGCCTCGGTGGCAAGCGTATCGGTGAGTGCCGTCACCTGCAACTCGTAGTTGTCGTAGTCGGGGAACTGCAGCCAGAGATCGACAAAGTGGAAGCCGTAGAGGTCGCGGCGGTTGCGCACGCGCTGTATCACGGCACGGTCGCCGTTGGCTATGAACGCCGGTGCCGACGTGTCTTCAGCTTTCTTCTGCTCGGTCCAGTAATAGCTGTTCTTCACAACCATGAGCCAGTCGCCCGATGTGAGTTCCTCCTCACGCCAAAGCACTTGGTTGCGTATACCCTGATTATATATATTGGCACGCTTGTTGGAGCGCGTAACAACCATCGTCTCATCCATGCCCACCTGCGAATAGCTCGTAGCGAGCGTCTCGATGAGTTCGTCGCCCGGCACGCATACGATGTCGGGGAAGCCGCTGAAACGTATCTTGGGCAGGGCGGTCGCCTCGTCGTGCGTAATCATCTGGCGTATCACCGTGGCGTTGTAGAGTATGCCCGACTGCTGGCTCTGGCGCAACACCTCGCGCAGGTCGCTTTCGTAGACGGTGAGTCCGTAGCCGGAGATGAACGCTGAGGAGAGAGCCGGCGACTCCTCCTCGCCTACCGGCGGCAGCTGCGCCTTGTCGCCGATGAGCACCATTCGGCAGTTGCGCCCCGAATAGACAAACTGCACGAGGTCGTCAAGCAGACAGCCCGTACCGAACACCGACTCGCGCAAGCCTTCGTTGGCTATCATCGACGACTCGTCGACGAGAAACAGCGTGTCGGTCATCATGTTAGGAGCAAGCGAGAACGATCCGCCGAGCGACTGCTGGCGGTAGATGCGGCGATGGATGGTGGAAGCCGGCACACCTGAGTTCAAAGCGAACACTTTCGCGGCACGACCCGTCGGCGCAAGCAGAACAACGCGCTGCTTCAACGCGAGCATCGTGCGCACTATGGCGCCGGAGAGTGTCGTCTTACCCGTGCCTGCCGAACCGCGCAGCAGCATCGTAGCATGGTCGTCACGATCGGCGAGAAACTCGGCGAAGGTGTCGATGGCGTGCCGCTGGTCGGCGGTAGGCTCAAAGCCGAGTGCCTGGACGATGAGTGTCTTATAGTTTATAGCGTACAATTCGGTTTTCTTTTAAAAAGGCTACGGTTGGCAGAGCACGGTGCAGACACGATCCTGGAAAGCACGACCATTGCTGTGGTGCTGTATGCCCTGATTGATGATGGAGAAGGCGAGGCGGTGGCCGTTGGCTGCCGTGCAATAGCCGGCAAGCGACGACACGCCCTGCACGGTGCCGGTCTTGGCGCGTACGTTGCCAGCGGTGAACACGCCCGTCATGCGCTTGCGCAGTGTGCCGTCCTCGCCGGCAATGGGCAGCGACGGACGCAGGTGCATGTATATATTGTTGTTCTGGAACGCATAGCGCAGAAGGCGCACTTCGAGTTCAGCCGAGAGATAGTTGTAGAGCGAGAGTCCGCTACCATCGGCTATCTCGTAACGCTTCGGATTGAGCCCTACCTTAGATATCAGCCTATTGATTACGCTGCGTGCCTGCTTAGCCGAAGCCTGCTTGGTGCCTGTAGATGCAGCCAACTGGTAGAACATCGACTCGGCGTAGAGGTTGTCGCTGTTCTTCATCATGCGCATCAGAATCTGGTCGATGGTGTGGAAGCGACGACAGATGCAATAGGCACTGTCAGGACGTTGCGCCTCGCCGACGTTTGCCTCAACAACGAGACTGTCGGCAAGGAGGTCGCTGACGAAACGCTCTACGAACGAATCCTTCCTGCTGATGAGCAACGGCGAGAGCACGGGGTTGTCATCATCCCAACACCAGCCTGCACCAAACTGGTCGGCATCCTTCATCGACTTGTCTGCATAGATGTTACCACGTATGGTGTCGACTCCCATCTTGTGTATAGCCTCAACAAAGGCACGCATATCGTCGGAGTTGAAGCGTGGGTCGAAGCCGCCCACGCAGTAGATATTGCCCGTAAGCGTGCGGTCGTTCACCTCGCCGGTGTAGCACAACTCGGTCTTGAACTGGTAGCTGCCGCCCAAGCGGTCGATGGCTGCTATCGCCGTGACGAGTTTCATTGTCGATGCAGGACGCAGAAGCTGACGCGCATTGTGACTGTAGAGCACCGAGTCGGCATCGAGGTCGTACACCATCATTCCGACGGTGGATGTCTCAAACATATCGTGCTCAAGAAGGTTGTCCAGATGCTTTGCCACAGCTATATTCCACGGCAATGCCTGCTCCGCCACCTTGAACGTGTCGGGCATCAGTGTGTCGGCAACTGCCGAACTGTCGTCTTCATCAAACTCGATATCTGTCTGTGCCGTTGCTCCTGAAACGAAGAAGAACGCCACGAGTGTCAATACATATTTATATATATAGTCTTTCATGCCTGTTTGTAATGGTTGATGTCCATTTCTTAATTATCCTTGTCTTTCATATTGCCTCTGTCTGCGCCGTATCTCTTCGATGAATTCGCTTGTCTGCTGCGGTTGCGCATACGTTATCTTTCCGCAACCGTATTCTATCACGATGTGGCGTGCCGTGAACAGCGTGCCGCGCACCGCACGCGCCACGATTATCTCGTTTACAGCTATCGTTATACTCTTGCCGAGTCTGCCACGAATGATGACGAGGTCACCGTCAGCGGTTAATGTGTAGGTGGTGTTCACCAAACGGTCTACACCTGCCGCGCCAAGCAACAGACACACGAAACCCAACGCAGGAGTAACACCACTGCGCACAAGAAAACACCACAGAGCTACAACTGCCAACAACACTATCGTGGCTATGCCCTGCAGACTGACGTTATGATGGAATGTTCGGTTCATAGTATCTAACCGTATATTTCATTTCGTCAAACTATCCATAAGAACGTCAAGACTGTTCGTTTCAAACAGCACATCATTTTTTGCAGCCTCAATCGCTTCATCAAGCCTGCAAATCTTTTGTGTATTCTGCTTCTTTACTACCCAACCAAACTTTTTAGAAAGAGATTTCAAGAGATTGGTGTCGCTTGTGGGTATATCAAGAGTGTAAACTACTGTATCCATATATTTATTTCTCCATATCTTTTATTATGCAAATCTACACTTTTTTTGCGAGACGGGCAAACGATAAACAACAAAATCGCCTGAGCATCAATCATTACTGTGACGCTCAGGCGATTTAATTCGAGTATTTATCAAATAGTGTCTGCTGATTTTTATTAATCGCAACTCACGGTTTAGAAAATCGTGAGTGTGTACAGATATACCACTGCAGCAGGGAAAGCCATCAGCGAAGAGTCGAAACGGTCGAGCATTCCGCCGTGACCGGGCAGGATGTTGCCCGAATCCTTTATGCCGATGGTGCGCTTGAAGAGCGACTCAACAAGGTCGCCCCATGTACCGAAGAAGACAACGACAAGACCCAAGCCCATCCACTGCGGTATGCTGAGAGCCACGTCGGCTGCGCCGTTGTGCAGAGCAGATGTCTCGTAGAAGCCTACGGCTGCTGCCATAGCCAACACGAGGAGTCCGCCACCGATACTTCCCTCCCAGCTCTTGCCTGGGCTGACACGCGGAAAGAGCTTGTGCTTGCCGAAGAGCGATCCGCTGAGGTAAGCACCCGTATCATTAGTCCAAAGGAAGATAAAGACACTGAGCGGAAGGAGGTAGTTGTACACCACTCCATCGCCCGTAGCACGGAATGCGAGGACGTTGATAGTGGAGAACGGCAGTGCAATGTACATCTGCGCAAGCATTGTGTACGCCCAGTTGTTTATCGGATTCGGAGCCTTTGTATATAGCTCGGCGATAAACAGATAGACGATGGTCAGCAAGTAAGGTATGAACACTGCTGACGGCACGATGCCCGAGCAGTAGCCTGCGATGCTGAAGAAGAAGTACACACCAGCAACAGTTGTGATAAGACGGTTCGTCGTGACGCCCTCTATGTCGTTCACAATGCCCGTAAACTCCCAGATGGTGAGTCCTGTAACCAGTGCGAACAGAAGTATCATCGCCTCCGGACGCAAGAAGCACGTAACGATGGCTGCTACAAAGAGCACACCGGTGATGGTACGTACAATCAAGTTTTTCATTTTATCGCTCATAATGCTTACGTTTATTATTTCTCAGTAGGTTCTGTCTTGTCGTCAGTCGGCTGCTCTGCCGAGTCATCAGCAGGAAGTGCTGCCTGCTTTGCCAACGATTCCTCGTGCTCCTTCTGAGCCTGGCGAACCACTTCGGGCATGTCCTCAAGCTTAGGAGTATTGTCCTCGATTATCTCTTCCGAGCGACTCACCCATGGACGCTTGCCGAATATGCGCTCCACATCCTCGGCGAAGATCACCTCGCGAGTCATAAGGAGCTCGGCGAGTTCGTTGTGTCCCTTTGCATGTTCCTTAAGCAGAGTCTTCGCACGTGCATACTCGTCGTTGACCAGCTTCAGCACCTCGTCGTCGATAATCTTAGCCGTTGTCTCTGAGTAAGGACGCTGGAACTGATATTCCTGGTTGTTATAGTAGCAGATGTTTGGCAGACGGTCGCTCATGCCGGCGTAGGCAACCATGCCGAATGCCGACTTTGTAGCGCGTTCGAGGTCGTTCATAGCGCCGGTAGAAATGTGTCCGGTGAAGAGTTCTTCGGCTGCACGACCGCCAAGCAGTGCACACATCTCGTCGAGCATCTGCTCCTTTGTCGTAATCTGACGCTCTTCGGGCAGATACCAAGCAGCTCCGAGTGCTCTGCCACGTGGCACGATGCTCACTTTAACGAGCGGATTGGCGTGCTCGCAGAACCATGAGACAGTGGCGTGACCGGCTTCATGCAGCGCGATGGTGCGCTTCTCAGCCTCAGTCATCACCTTTGTCTTCTTCTCCAGACCGCCAATGATGCGGTCTACTGCGTCGAGGAAGTCCTGCTTGCCTACCTTATTGCTATTATGGCGTGCGGCGATGAGCGCCGCCTCGTTGCACACGTTCGCTATATCGGCACCCGAGAAGCCAGGAGTCTGACGCGAGAGGAAGTCGATATCTACCGTCTCGTCTATCTTCACCTTACGCAGATGCACCTGGAAAATCTCCTTACGCTCAGTAAGGTCGGGCAAGTCGACCGTTATCTGACGGTCGAAACGTCCGGCACGCAGCAACGCCTTGTCGAGCATGTCGGCACGGTTCGTAGCTGCGAGGATGATGACACCGCTGTTTGTACCGAAGCCGTCCATCTCTGTAAGAAGGGCATTGAGCGTGTTCTCGCGCTCGTCGTTGCCACCCATTGCAGGATTCTTGCTACGCGCACGTCCCACGGCATCAATCTCGTCGATGAAGATGATGCACGGAGCCTTCTCCTTAGCCTGACGGAAGAGGTCGCGTACGCGACTTGCGCCTACACCGACGAACATCTCCACGAAGTCGGAGCCGCTCATGGAGAAGAACGGAACGCCTGCCTCGCCTGCCACTGCCTTCGCGAGCAAGGTCTTACCTGTGCCCGGAGGTCCTACGAGGAGAGCGCCCTTGGGTATCTTACCACCCAGCTCTGTGTACTTCTGCGGTTGCTTGAGGAAGTCGACTATCTCCTGTACCTCCTGCTTAGCACCCACCTGACCAGCCACATCCTTGAACGTGATGCCGAGGTCGTTGCCCTTCTCGTACATCTGCGCTTTCGACTTGCCGACGTTGAACACGCCGCCGCCAGCTCCACCACCGCCCATGCGGCGCATCATGAAGAGCCACAAGAAGACGAAGAAGATAATCGGACCGAATGTGTAGAACAGCGTCATGAGTCCGGAGTTGGAGTCTTTCTCATAGCTAAAGTCGAGTATCTTGCCCTTCTTCATAGCCGCAGAGAGATACTGATCGACACCGTCGACCGAACCGTACGTCACTTCCACGTATGGCTTCTGCCCCACCTGCTGCGCCGACTTGCCAAACACATCACGTATCTTGTCCGGACGCACGTACATACGCAGCGTTCCGTTGTCCTTATTCACAACCACACTGCGTGCATAACCCTTGTCTACATACACCTGAAACTTGGTGTACGTAGCCTCCTGGCTCGCCATCTGGCTGCCAAAGAAGCCTTTACCTCCATCAGAGAAGAACAGCACGGCGAGCATCACGATGATGATCGTGTAGATCCAGTTCATATTGAACTTCGGCATCTTCGGTTGGTTGTTATCTCCTGAGGGATTATTGTTTGTGTTCATATAATCTTTATTATTAATCGAGGTTCGGTATATTTATAACCTTGGCATCCTCCCAGAGGGTCTCAAGATTATAGAAGTCGCGTGCTTCAGGTATGAAGACATGCACTATAACGTCAACGAAGTCCATTGCCACCCAGTAAGCCTGCGGCAGTCCGACGGTGTGTACCGGCTTCTCGCCTGCATCGATGCGTACTGTCTCGCATACAGAATCGGCGATAGCCTCAACCTGCGAAGGCGAGTTGCCCTGGCAAATCACGAAGTAGTTAGCTATATTGCCGTCGATACCACGTAGGTCGGCGATTGTTATGTCCTGTCCTTTCTTCTCTTGAATACCCTTAACGATGGCTTCTACCAACTTGTCTTTAATTTCCATTTACTATATTCTTGTTTAATTTTATATTCCGTTTATTCAATGATTATATATCATTTAATGTGACTACATTATTATATATATTATATATGCGCTTTTTAAGCCGTACAAAGATACAGCGATTTATCCAAAAAACGACTTAAAACTATAGAAAATGGCTTTTTATTAGATTTTATTAAAAAAAACTTGCGAAAAACATTGCTGTTATAAAAATAATTCGTACCTTTGCACTCGCAATAAGGGAACAAGTTGCAACACATATTGGGATATGGTGTAATGGTAACACTGCAGATTCTGGTCCTGCCTTTCCTGGTTCGAGTCCGGGTATCCCAACCTCATAGCAACATTCTTCTTATAAAGAGGGATGTTTTTTATTGCAATAAAGTTCCGCTTTTGCAACATTGGGATATGGTGTAATGGTAACACTGCAGATTCTGGTCCTGCCTTTCCTGGTTCGAGTCCGGGTATCCCAACACAAAGCATTCATCTTTCACAGATGGATGCTTTTTTTGTGCAATTAATATCCTTACATTACTTTTTTTACGTAACTTTGCATTAAATAGGAGGTATTGTGCCTTCTTTGAACAAAACCTATTTAACAGAGTTCAATAGATTTCAGTATATTTCAATATATATATGAGCACCGACAACTTGGAATTATTAGACAAGATACAGTATCCAGAGGACCTCAGACAGTTGCCCGTTGAGCAACTGCCCGAGCTTTGTGCCGAGTTGCGTCAGGATATCGTGAAGGAATTGTCTGTCAATCCTGGTCACCTTGCTTCGTCGCTTGGCGTAGTGGAGCTGACTGTAGCGATGCACTATGTGCTAAACACGCCATACGACCGCATTGTGTGGGACGTAGGACATCAGGCATACGGACACAAAATCCTCACCGGACGCAAAGACCAGTTCTATACTAACCGCAAATTAGGCGGCATCCGCCCCTTCCCTTCTCCTAAAGAAAGCGAGTACGACACGTTCACGTGCGGACACGCCTCCAACTCTATCTCGGTAGCGTTGGGCATGGCTGTGGCTGCGCATAAGAACAACGAGCCAGACCGGCATGTGGTTGCTGTGATTGGCGACGGAGCGATGTCGGGCGGATTGGCGTTTGAGGGCTTGAACAACGTCTCGTCGTCGCCCAACGATTTGCTTATCATTCTCAACGACAACGACATGAGTATCGACAGAGCAGTGGGTGGCATGGAGAAATACCTGCTGAACCTCGACACGAACGCCACGTACAATCGTCTGCGCGACCGTGCGTCGAAGTGGCTACACTCGAAAGGCTATCTCAACGACGACCGCCGCAAGGGACTCATTCGCCTGAACAACGCCATCAAGTCGGCACTCGCTCATCAGCAGAACATCTTTGAGGGCATGAACATACGCTACTTCGGTCCGTTCGACGGCAACGACGTGGTGGAACTGGTGCGCATACTCAATCAGTTGAAGGACATGCGCGGACCGAAGCTTCTGCATCTGCACACCGTGAAGGGCAAGGGATACAAGCCCGCCGAGGAGGCGGCTACGATATGGCACGCGCCAGGTAAGTTCGACCCCGACACGGGCGAACGCCTAACGGGCGACACCTCGCAGCAACCGCTACGCTATCAGGATGTGTTCGGACGCACACTTGTCGAACTGGCGAAGCAGAACCCGAAGATAGTGGGCGTTACGCCGGCTATGCCTACGGGTTGCTCGCTCGACATCATGATGCAGGAGATGCCCGACCGTGCCTTCGACGTAGGCATCGCCGAAGGTCACGCCGTGACGTTCTCAGCCGGAATGGCAAAGGATGGTCTGTTGCCGTTCTGCAACATATACAGTGCGTTTGCGCAGCGTGCATACGACAACATCGTGCACGACGCGGCTATCCTGAACCTGCCGTTAGTGTTGTGCTTCGACCGTGCCGGACTCGTCGGCGAGGACGGAGCCACGCATCATGGCGTGCTCGACATCGCTGCATTGCGCCCCGTGCCCAACCTCACGCTATGCTCGCCAATGGACGAATGCGAGCTGCGCCGTATGATGTACACAGCACAACTGCCAGACAAGGGCACTGTCGTGATACGCTATCCGCGTGGCAGAGGCGTGCGCCGCGACGACTGGCAGTGCGCGCTGGAGGAGATACCCGTTGGCAAGGGTCGCTGCATACGCGAGGGCGACGACGTGGCGGTGCTCAGCTACGGTCCCATCGGCAACGATGTGGAGAAGGCTATCGAGCAGCTCAAGGCTGAAGGGTGCACAACAAGCGTGGCTCACTACGACATGCGCTTCTGCAAACCGCTCGACGAGGAACTTCTACAGAACATCGCGGCAAAGTTCAAGCGCATCATCACCATCGAGGACGCGCAGCGCACGGGCGGCTTCGGCTCGGCAGTGCTCGAGTGGATGAGCGACAACGACAAACAGGTAAAGGTGGTGCGCATGGGCATACCCGACCGCTTCATCGAGCACGGCACCGTGGCTCAGCTTCAGCACATTGCGGGCATTGACGTAGAAGCAATCAAAGCCGAAATAACAAAGGGCTAACCGTAGGAGTCTACGGCATTCTTGCCGTAGACCTTGACTACTGAAATATAAATCATTGCAATGGCTTGCAATGGATGCTGTGTCATTATATTAAAATATATGTGACGCATTTGTAAAAATACGTAAAAACATCCTTAGTACAAAACTTTGTTGGTCATTTAACAATAAATAATATGAAGAAAATCTTAATTTCACTCTTATTTGTGTTGGTTTCGGCTGTTAGCGCCAACGCTCAGTTGCTTTATCGCGTGTCGGGTGCCGACCTTAAAAAGCCGTCGTACGTCTTCGGTACCTTCCACTTTGCCAACTCGCCTTTTGTCGACCAGGTTGCCGGTGTGCGCCAGGCGCTCGACGCTACCGACCAGGTGTATGGGGAATTGAATTTTGATGTTATGCTAAACCCGGACAGTATGCAGGTTATGCAGAAGCACATGCTCCTGCCGGAGGGCAAGACCTTGAAGACGGTGCTAACCCCCGACCAGTACAAAAAGCTTGATGCGGTGCTGGTAGACTATATGGGTGTAGGTCTAAGCAACCCTATGGTGGCTCAGCAGATGGGCAAGATGTCGCCAGCCACGCTGCTCACACAGCTTATGGTGTTGCAGTATCTCAAGGCTCACATGGGCGAGTTCGACCCTACAAACCTTATCGACCAGTACTTCCAAAAGCAGGCCAAGCAGAACAACAAACCTGTAGGCGGACTTGAGACGCTGTCGTTCCAGGCAAGTCTGTTGTACGGCGCGCCGCTCAAAAGACAGATCCAGCAGCTCGACTGCTTCCTTAACAACCTCGACTATTATGCCCAGTTTACCGAGCGCATGGTCAAGGCTTACTACGCACAGGACGTCAAGGCTCTGCTTGACCTTATGAACAAGAAGTTCAACACAACGTGCGACAGCACTCCTGAAGAGATGGCACAGCTGCTCGACAACCGCAACCTCGACTGGGCAAGTCGTATGCCTGCCATCATGAAGGCTGCCCCAACCTTGTTTGTTGTGGGTGCCGGACACCTGCCTGGCAGTAAGGGCGTGCTTAAGTTGCTGCAGGAAAAAGGATACACGGTTGAGGCTGTTGAGCCTTAACTGTATACAGAGACTACTATTTCGGGCTCTCCGATAGCTGGAGAGATATAAACTGGAGTTTATCGGGGAGGTTTATGTGAGTATATGGCAGGGCTTTGACAAAAACCGATAAAACCCCGTATATATTTTCCGAGTCTTCGACTTGCCTTACATATAGATAAAGCCTTACGAGAGCAAGCTCTCGACAGCTTTGTCTATATGTAAAGCAGTGGCACGATGTGCCCTCGTAAAATATATACGGCAATAAACATAAAAAACATTTGGTAGAGCGTTACTTGCGTGAGGGTGTGTCAAAACTCAAACAATGCGAGCTGAAAGCCCAAATTGCTCCTTTGGGGCGTACCACTTGCGACTTTTGACACACCCTCCTCCTACGCAAATCTCAACACCTCACCATCACAACATCAAAATAAAAGAACATGAAAATCATTATATCCGGCGCTTACGCCATCGGCTGCCACCTCGCACGACTGCTCTCGCGTGAACACGAGGACATCGTTGTCATGGACACCGACGAGGAGCGCTTCTCACATATCGGTTCGGACGTAGACATCCTCACCATGGAGGCATCGTCAACAAGCATCGAGGCATTGAAGAATGCGGGTGCGGAGAAAGCCGACTTGTTCATCGCCGTGACACCCGATGAGAGCAAGAACATGAACTCGTGTGTGCTGGCAAAGGCGTTGGGCACCAAGAAGACCGTGGCAAAGATTGACAACGCCGAATACATTGCGCCCGACCTGCAGGAGTTCTTCTCGCAGCTCGGCGTGAGCAAACTCATTTACCCTGAGATGCTTGCAGCCACCGACATCAACAACGGACTGAAGATGTCGTGGGTGCGCCAGCGCTGGGACGTGCATGGCGGAGCATTGGTGATGCTCGGCGTGAAGCTGCGCGAGACATGCACCATTCTCGACCGACCGATGCGCGAGATATGCGGACCGGAGGACCCGTTCCACATCGTAGCCATAAAGCGCGGTGACGATACCATCATCCCTGGCGGTAACGATTGTCTGCAGATGTACGACTTGGCTTACTTTATGACTACCAAGCAGTACATACCCTACGTTCGTAAGATTGTGGGCAAGGAGCACTACGTCGACGTGAAGAACGTGATGATAATGGGTGGCGGAGCGACGGCGGTGCGCACGGTGAAGACTATGCCGTCGTACATGGACGTGAAGATAATCGAGACCGACGAGCAACGCTGCGAACGTCTCAACTCGATACTCGAAGACGAGAAGGCACTCATCATCAACGGCGACGGACGCGACCTCTCGCTGCTCATCGAGGAAGGCATCAAGAACACGCAGGCGTTCGTGGCTCTCACGGGCAACGCCGAGACTAATATCCTCGCCTGCCTTACGGCGAAGCGCATGGGTGTGCGCAAGACGGTGGCTATGGTGGAGAACATCGACTACGTGAGCATGGCTGAGAGTTTGGACATCGGCACTATCATCAACAAGAAGTCAATAGCGGCGAGCCACATCTATCAGATGATGCTCGACGCCAACGTGCACAACGTGCGCTTCCTGATGACCGCCAACGCCGACGTTGCGGAGTTCATACCGTCAGAAGGTTCGAAGGTGACGCAGAAGCCCGTGAAGGACCTCGGCTTGCCGGTAGGCATGACCATCGGCGGACTGGTGCGCGACGGTGCAGGTCTGCTCGTGTCGGGTAATACGATGATACAACCAGGCGACTCGGTAATGGTATTCTGTCACAACGTCAACATGAAGAAAATAGAGAAGTTCTTTCTGTAATGATAAACCTCAAGCTTTTATATAAAATCATCGGTTCGCTGCTCTTCATCGAGACAACGATGTTCCTCGTGTGCCTTGGCGTCGCCATAGGCTACGAGGAGGAAGATGTGTTCACCTTCGCCTGTTCTGTAGCAATCTCGGCAAGTGCAGGTTTCACGATGCGTCTGCTTGGACGCAAGTGCGACAACTCACTATCGCGTCGCGACGCCTATCTCGTAGTGACGCTCACCTGGGTAGTGTTCTCGCTTTTCGGAACCCTACCCTTCCTCATTGGCGGCTACCTGCCGTCGTTCACAGACGCTTTTTTTGAAACCATGTCGGGCTTCACCACCACCGGTGCCACCATCATCGACGACGTCTCCACGCTGCCCCACGGCATATTGTTCTGGCGTTCGTTCATGCAGTGGATAGGCGGTTTGGGCATAGTGTTCTTCACCATCGCCCTTCTGCCCTCGTTTGTAGGCGGAAGCGTGAAGGTGTTCGCTGCCGAAGCCACGGGCCCTATCAAGACCAAGTTGCACCCGCGCCTCAGCACCAACGCCAAGTGGATATGGGTGGTCTACCTCTGCATCACACTGCTCTGCATCGGTTCGCTGCTGGCTGCCGGCATGACACCGTTCCGCAGCATCAACTATAGTATGACGGCGGCTGCAACGGGTGGCTTCGCGGTAGACAGCGACTACTCGGTGTTCACGCCCGCCGTGCAGTATATCCTCACGTTCTTCTGCTTCGTATCGGGCGTCAATTTCACCTTATTATATATATCCGTCTCTAAGCGCAAGCTGTCCACGCTGCTCAAGAGTGCCGAGTGCCGTCTGTACCTCTCCATGGTGTTAGGTTGCGCTGCGTTCATTGCCTTCGAGCTAATGTGGAAGAACGACTACGCGCTGGAACCTGCCGTGCGCAGCAGTCTGTTCCACGTCGTGTCGTTCATCACCAGTACTGGTCTGTTGGCAGACGACCCTGCGAAATGGGCGCACGTGACGTGGGTGGTGCTCGCCGTGTGTATGTTCCTCGGTCCATGCTCTGGCTCTACGGGCGGTGGATTCAAGTGCATCCGCGGCGTCATGCTTCTGAAGGTGATAAAGAACGAGTTCCGCCAGATGCTCCACCCCAACGCCGTTCTGCCAGTAAAGATAGACGGCGTGAACGTGCCGCAAAGCAAGCGCGTAACGCTGCTGGCTTTCCTCACGAGCTACCTCATTCTGTGCCTCATATGCTCGTTCTCGATGATTGCGATGGGCATCGACAACACCAACGCCATCACCATCACGCTGAGTACGCTCGGCAACGTCGGACCGACGCTCGGTCTTGAAATCGGACCGACCATGTCGTGGAGCATTCTGCCCGACACGGCGAAGTGGATATGCTCAGTACTGATGCTCATCGGCCGTCTTGAAATATTCACTGTTCTTGTGATATTCACCCCACAGTTCTGGAAGGAGAACTAATCAATAGTTGCACTTTCATAACACGCATCGGTCGGTGCAGACATCCGCATCGGTCGGTGCAGACATCCGCGTCGGTCGGTGCAGACATCTGCGTCGGTCGGTGCGGACATCCGCGTCGGTCGGTGCAGACATCCGTGTCGGTCGGTGCGGATGCTATTAGTAGAACTTCTTTTTGCATTTTTCGCACCTTTTTGCTTGCTTCAAATTGCCATTTTTGCTATATTTGCAACCGTATCATTGATACTTTTGCATTAATATAAATTTACTACTAACATAATATCTTACACTATGGCAAAGACAAAGCAGATTGTAGAGTGTGTGCCTAACTTCAGCGAGGGCCGCGACATGAACGTTATTCGTCAGATCACTGACGCAGTGGAGAGCGTTAAGGGTGTGAAGTTGCTCGACGTAGACCCGGGCGAAGCAACCAACCGCACAGTCGTAACCTTCGTTGGCGAACCCGACGACGTGGTGGAGGCTGCCTTCAGAGCAGTGGGCAAAGCCGCACAACTTATAGATATGCGTCAGCATCACGGTGCGCATCCGCGTATCGGTGCCACCGACGTACTGCCAATCGTTCCCGTGAGCGGCATCACGCTTGAGGAGTGCGCAGAGATTTCGCGCCAGCTCGCCAAGCGCATCGCCGACGAACTCAATATTCCGTGCTATTGCTACGAGGCTGCGGCGTTCAAGCCGGAGCGCAAGAACCTTGCCGTGTGCCGTAAGGGCGAATACGAGGGTATCGCCGAGCGTATCGATGACGATGCTGAGGCGCCCGACTTCGGCAGACGACCGTTCGACGAGCAGGTGGCTCGCACGGGCTGCACCGTCGTAGGAGCACGCGACTTCCTCATCGCCGTCAACTTCAACCTCAACACAACGTCTACACGCCGCGCCAACGCCATTGCGTTCGACGTGAGAGAGAAGGGACGACCGATGCGCGAGGGCAACCCTATCACCGGCAAGAAGCTCTGCTACGCCGACGGCACACCGATCATGAAGCCCGGTACGCTGAAGTGTACGAAGGCTATCGGCTGGTTCATCGACGAGTACGGCATCGCTCAGGTGTCGATGAACATCACCAATATCAATGTAACGCCGCTGCACAAGGCGTTCGACGAGGTGTGCCGCTGCGCACAGAACCGCGGTGTTCGCGTCACGGGCACCGAGATTGTGGGACTCGTGCCGGAGCGCACTCTGCTCGAAGCCGGTCGCTACTTCCTCGCCAAGCAGCAGCGCTCTGCCGGCATCCCGAAGAAGGACATCCTCGACATCGCCATCAAGTCGCTCGGACTGTCCGACCTCAAGGAGTTCAAGCCCGAGGAGAAGATTATAGAATACGTTATGGCGGCTGGCGCAGAGAAGCAGAACCTGCTCGTAGACCTCACCGTGAAGGGCTTCGCCGAGGAGACATCGCGCGAGAGTCCGGCTCCTGGCGGCGGTTCGGTTTCGGCATATATGGGCGCATTAGGCGCATCGCTGGCTACGATGGTGGCTAACCTGTCGAGCCACAAGCCGGGTTGGGACGAGCAGTGGGAAGAGTTCGCTGCCGTTGCAGAGGGAGGCATGGCTCTGCAGGAGCGTCTGCTCCACCTCGTTGACGAGGACACAGAGGCGTTCAACCGCATCATGGCTGCCTTCGGAATGCCGAAGAACACGCCCGAGGAGAAGGCGGCACGCTCGGAGGCTATACAAGTAGCAACGCTGTTCGCTACGGAGGTGCCGCTGGAGACGATGAAGGCTTCATTCGAGGTGTTCGACGTTTGCCGCAAGATGGTTGAAAAGGGCAATCCGAACAGCGTGTCGGATGCTGGCGTGGGCGCATTGGCTGCGCGTGCGGCAGTGCTCGGTGCAGGCATGAACGTGAAGATCAACGCCGGCTCGCTGAAGGACCGCGAGAAGGCAGACGCACTCATCGCCGAGGCTAACCAACTCATAGCAAAGGCCAACAGCGAAGAGGCAGAGATTACGAAATTCGTGGAGGAGAAGCTATAGCCCCTCCCCGCCCTCCCCATCGGGGAGGGAGAGCTGGCAGCGAAACTATTAATCATAGCCCAACTCAGCCCCCTCCCCGACGGGGAGGGATGGGGAGGGGCTCCTAAAAACCTAACCCTATGACTTTTTCAGAAGAGATACGCTTGGGCATACCCGACTTCCTTCCCGAACCGATGCCCTACGACCCGAATATAAATCATGCGCCGAAGCGCAAGGAGATACTCAACCACGAGGAGAAGCAGCTGGCGCTGCGCAACGCACTGCGCTACTTCCCGAAACAGTTGCACGCACAGTTGGCGCCGGAGTTCATCGCTGAGCTCGACACATACGGACGCATCTATATGTACCGCTATCGCCCTACATACGATATGTACGCTCGCCCCATCGACGAGTATCCGCACCGCTCCGAACAGGCTGCTGCCATCATGCTCATGATTCAGAACAACCTGAACCCCGAAGTGGCTCAGCATCCGCACGAACTAATCGTGTACGGAGGCAACGGTGCCATCTTCCAGAACTGGGCGCAGTACCGACTCACAATGAAATATCTCAGCGAGATGACCGACGAACAGACACTCGTGATGTACTCGGGTCATCCGCTCGGACTCTTCCCGTCGCACCCGAACGCTCCGCGCGTGGTGGTGACGAACGGAATGGTGATACCCAACTACTCGAAGCCCGACGACTGGGAGCGCCTTAACGCTCTCGGCGTGAGCCAGTACGGACAGATGACTGCCGGATCGTACATGTACATCGGTCCGCAGGGCATCGTGCACGGCACTACCATCACCGTGCTGAACGCGGCACGCAAGCAGCGTAGCGAGAAGGGCGGACCGCAGGACATACACGGTATGCTGTTCGTGTCGTCGGGTTTGGGCGGCATGTCGGGCGCTCAGCCCAAGGCTGGCAACATCGCCGGCGTGGTGAGCGTGGTGGCAGAGATAAATCCGCTGGCTGCGAAGAAGCGCTACGACCAGGGCTGGGTGGACGAGCTGCACGACAATCTCGACGAACTCATACCTGCCATAAAGCGCAGCGTGGAGGAGAAGCGCACGGTGTCAATGGCTTACGTGGGCAACGTGGTCGACCTCTGGGAACGTCTTGCCGACGAAGGCGTACACGTGGACATAGGCAGCGACCAGACCTCGCTCCACAACCCGTGGGCAGGCGGCTACTATCCTGCCGACCTCACACTCGAGGAGTCGAAGGCGATGATGGCTGAGAACCCCGACGAGTTCCGCAAGCATGTGCAGGCGTCGCTGTGTCGCCAGGTGGCTGCCATCAACCGCCTCGCCGCCAACGGCATGTACTTCTTCGACTACGGCAACGCATTCCTCCTGCAGTCGAAGCGCGCAGGTGCCGACATCTGCACAGCCGACGGCAAGTTCCGCTACCCGTCGTACGTGCAGGACATCATGGGACCGATGTTCTTCGACTATGGATTCGGTCCGTTCCGCTGGGTATGCACATCGGGCGACCCTGCCGACCTTGCCAAGACCGACGAGATTGCGGCACGTGTGCTGGAGGAGATTATGCAGAACGCGCCCGACGAGATAAAGGGACAGATGGCTGACAACATCCACTGGATTGTGGAGGCTGGCAGAAACCAGCTCGTGGTGGGCTCGCAGGCTCGCATCCTCTACGCCGACGCAGAGGGCCGCGCGAAGATTGCATTGGCGTTCAACGAAGCTATACGCAAGGGCGAGATAACACGACCCATCGTGCTCGGACGCGACCATCACGACGTGTCGGGCACTGACTCGCCGTTCCGCGAGACAAGCAACATCTACGACGGTTCGCAGTTCTGCGCCGACATGGCTGTGCAGAACGTCATCGGCGACTCGTTCCGCGGTGCCACATGGGTGTCGCTGCACAACGGCGGCGGCGTAGGCTGGGGCGAAGTGATAAACGGCGGCTTCGGCATGGTGATAGACGGCAGCGCGGACAGCGACCGACACATCAGCGAGATGCTGTTCTGGGACGTGAACAACGGCATCGCTCGCCGTGCTTGGGCACGCAACGAGGGTTCTATACATAGCATAGAGCGCGAGATGCAGCGCTCGCACGGACTGCAGGTGACAATGCCGAGCATCGTCGACGACGACATCATCAATCTAATATAGGAAATATCAGGGGGTGCACCCCCTCCTCAACAACCAACTAAAAAAACAACGACAATGAAAAAACATCAGATTTCAGCCGAGCACCTGTCAATCGAGCGCATTGGCGAGGTAGTGTATGGTGGCTACAAGATAGAACTGAGCGACGACGCGCAGAAGCGCATCGTGGAGTGTAGAGAGTATCTCGACCGAAAGATTGCGGAGACTACCGCACCGATATATGGTGTGACGACGGGCTTCGGCTCGCTCTGCAACGTGAGCATCGGTGCCGACGACTTGGCGCAGCTGCAGATTAACCTTATGATGTCGCACGCCTGCGGCACGGGCGACCGTGTGCCTAACGACATCGTGAAGATGATGCTGCTCCTGAAGATACAGTCGCTCAGCTATGGTTTCTCGGGCTGTCAGCTCATCACCGTGAACCGTCTCATCGACTTCTTCAACAACGATGTTTATCCTGTTGTGTACATGCAGGGCTCGCTCGGTGCATCGGGCGACCTCGTGCCGTTGGCTCACCTCACGCTTCCGCTCGTCGGTCTTGGCGAAGTGGAGGTTGAAGGTAAGGTTATCAGTGGCGAGGAGATGCTCCGCAAGTTCAACTGGCAGCCTATCCAGCTCGCATCGAAGGAGGGTCTGGCACTGCTCAACGGCACGCAGAACATGGGTGCGTTCGCAGTTTGGGCACTGCTGCAGTCGCACCGCCTCAGCGATTGGGCTGACAAGATTGCTGCCATGTCGCTCGATGCCTACTACGGACTCATCGCGCCGTTCACCGACGCAGTGCACCAGGTGCGTCCGCATAAGGGACAGATTGTCACGGCGGCTCGCATGAGAGAGCTGCTCAAGGGCAGCGAGATTGTAGAGAAGCCGAAGTCGTACGTGCAGGATCCGTATTCGTTCAGATGTATTCCGCAGGTTCACGGCACGGTGAAGGACACCATTGCATACGTCGACTCCGTGATCGACGTGGAGGTGAACTCGGCTACCGACAACCCGACCGTTTGTCCTGACGAAGACCTCATCATCTCTGCCGGCAACTTCCACGGCGAACCGATTGCGATGCCGATGGACTTCCTCGCAATAGCCATGTGCGAACTCTCGAACATCTCCGAACGCCGCATCTACAAACTCATCAGCGGCACACGCGGTCTGCCGAGTTTCCTCGTAGCAAGCCCGGGTCTGAACAGCGGTTTCATGATTCCGCAGTACACAGCCGCTTCGGTGGTGAGTCTCAACAAGTCGCTCGCTACACCGTCGTCGGTAGACAGCATCCCATCGAGCCAGGGTCAGGAAGACCATGTGAGCATGGGTGCCAACGCTGCCATCAAGTTATATAAGGTGGTGCTCAACACGGAGCGCGTGCTTGCCATCGAACTCTTCAATGCGGCTCAGGCTCTTGAGTTCCGCCGCCCGCTGAAGTCGTCGCCGGCTGTAGAGGCTATCTTCGAGGAATACCGCAAGGTGGTGCCGTTCATCGTGCGCGACGAGGTGATGTATCCGCACATTGCTAACTCAATAGAATTCTTACGCAAGTAGCTTTATAGTTGAAAATGAGAACTTTAATAAAGAACATAAAAACTCTCGCTGGCATCGAATACGCTCCGAAGCTGCGCTTGCAGGGCAAGGAGATGTCTGCGTTCAACACTATCGACGACGCGTGGCTGACCGTTGAGGATGGTCGCTTCGCTGCGTTCGGTAGTGTTGCCGACGGTATGCCGACGGGCACCTTCGACCAGACCATCGACGCTGAAGGCGGAATAGCGCTGCCGTCGTGGTGCGACTCGCATACGCACATCGTCTTCGCTGGCAGCAGAGAGCGCGAGTTCGTCGACAAGATTAACGGACTGAGCTACGAGGAGATAGCACGGCGCGGAGGTGGCATCCTCAACTCCGCCGACTTGCTGCACAACACTTCTGAAGACGAACTGTTCCGCCAGGCTATGCAGCGACTCGACGAGGTGATACGCAAGGGAACGGGCTGCATAGAGATAAAGAGCGGCTACGGACTGAACCTCGAGGACGAGCTGAAGATGCTGCGCGTGATACAACGCATGAAGGAGGCGTCACCGGCGAAAATTGTGTCTACGTTTCTCGGAGCGCACGCCGTGGCTCGTGGCATGACGCAAAGCGATTATGTGAAGCTCATCATCGACGAGATGATACCCGAAGTGGGTCGCCAGCATCTCGCCGACTTCATCGACGTGTTCTGCGACCGCGGTTTCTTCACACCTGAGGAGACGGCGCGTATGCTCGAGGCGGCTGCCGCATGGGGTATGCGCCCGAAGATTCATGCCGACGAACTGGCTTCGTCGGGCGGTGTGGAGATTGGAGTGAAGCACGGCGCATTGTCGGTCGACCATCTGGAGAGCATGACCGAGGAGGAGATTGACATTCTGCGCGGTAGCGAGACGATGCCGACCGTGCTGCCCGGCACGTCGTTCTTCCTGAACATGCCTTACGGCAAGGGCCGCAAGATGATTGACGCAGGCTTGAGCGTTGCCGTGGCGAGCGACTACAACCCTGGTTCAACGCCGTCGGGCGACATGAAGTTCGTGGTTTCGCTTGCTTGCATCAAGATGCGATTGCTGCCCAACGAGGCGCTCAACGCTGCAACGATAAACGGAGCATACGCTATGGGCGAGAGCCAAAACTACGGAAGCATCGCGAAGGGCAAGGTTGCCAACTTCTTCATCACCACCCCACTGCCGTCTGTAGACTTCATTCCGTATGCCTACACCACGCCGATTGTTAAGAAGGTGGTACTTATGGGAAAAGAATGTTGAGTTATAATTTTTTTTGCGTAACTTTGTAGTCATTATACTATAAAGCATTCAATCATAAAAATCGCAACAGCACGATGGAAGACTTCATACACCTGCACGTACACACCTACTACTCCATTCTCGACGGACAGTCGCCGGTGGAAAAGCTTGTCGACAAGGCCGTGGCTAACGGTATGCGCGGCATGGCTATCACCGACCACGGCAATATGTTCGGCGTGAAAGAGTTGTACAACTATTGCAACAAGATAAACGGCAAACTGAAAGAACAGGGCAAGGAGCCTTTCAAGCCAATCTTCGGTTGCGAGATGTACGTGGCACGCCGCACCAAAGCCGACCGTGTGAAGGAGAAGGGCGACGCGGGCGGCTATCACCTCATCGTGCTTGCGAAGAACTACCACGGATACAAGAATCTCATCAAGCTCGTGTCGCGTGCCTGGGTGGACGGTTTCTACTCTAAGCCGCGTACCGACAGAGCCGACCTCGAGAAGTATCACGAGGACCTCATCGTCTGCTCGGCATGTATCGCCGGCGAGGTGCCGGCGAAGATACTGAAGGGCGACATACCTGGTGCTCGCGAAGCGATAGAATGGTATAAGAGCATCTTCGGCGACGACTACTACCTGGAGCTTCAGCGCCACGAGGTGAAGGACCCGAACCAACGCGCCAACCGCGAGACATTCCCGCTGCAGCAGCGTGCCAACAAGGAGATTTTGAAACTCGCAAAGGAGTACGGCATAAAGGTAGTCTGCACCAACGACTGCCACTTCGTCGACCAGGAGAACGCCGAAGCGCATGACCACCTGCTCTGTCTCTCTACGGGCAAGGAACTGAACGACCCTACGCGTATGCTCTACTCCAAACAGGAGTGGTTCAAGACGCGCGAGGAGATGAACGAGATATTCGCCGACGTGCCCGAAGCTCTCTCGAACACGCTCGAGATATTGGACAAGGTGGAGACCTACTCCATCGACCACTCGCCCATCATGCCGTTCTTCCCCATCCCGGAGGAGTTCGGTACGGAGGAGGAGACCCGCAAACGCATATCGCCCGAGGAGCTATTCCGCGAGTTCACCACCGACGAGAACGGCAACGAGATAATGTCGCACGAGGAGGCGGAGAAGAAGATCAAGAAGCTCGGCGGCATCGACAAACTCTACCGCATCAAGTTCGAGGCCGACTATCTTGCCAAGCTCGCCTACGACGGAGCGAAGCGACTCTACGGCGAACCGCTCACAGACGAGGTGTACGAGCGCATCAAGTTCGAGCTGCACATCATGAAGACGATGGGCTTCCCGGGCTACTTCCTCATCGTGCAGGACTTCATCAACTCGGCTGAGGACGAGTTGGGCGTGATGGTGGGTCCGGGTCGTGGATCGGCAGCCGGCTCGGTTGTGGCTTACTGTCTGGGCATCACGAAGATCGACCCTATCAAGTACGACCTGCTTTTCGAACGTTTCCTCAACCCCGACCGTATCTCACTCCCCGATATCGATACCGACTTCGATGACGACGGACGCGGCAAGGTGCTCGAGTGGGTGGAGGATAAGTACGGTCACGACAAGGTGGCGCACATCATCACCTACGGCACGATGGCTACGAAGAACTCCATCAAGGACGTGGCGCGTGTGGAGAAACTGCCACTCGACATATCCAACCGCCTCTGCAAGGCAATCCCCGACAAGCTGCCCGACGGCTTGAAGATGAACCTCACCAACGCCATCAAGTGCGTGCCCGAGCTACGCGAAGCCGAAGCGAGTGCCAACCCACAGATGGCAAACACCATAAAGTACGCAAAGATGCTCGAGGGCACCGTTCGCGGAACGGGCATCCACGCCTGCGGCACCATCATCTGCCGCGACGCCATCAGCGACTGGGTGCCGGTGTCTACGGCTGAGGACAAGAGCGACCCCGGACATAAGCTGCTCGCCACACAATACGACGGACACGTCATCGAGGAGACCGGACTCATCAAGATGGACTTCCTTGGACTCTCCACACTGTCCATCATGAAGGAGACGGTGGAGAACATACGCCTCACACACGACGGATTCACGCTCGACCTCGACACTATCCCCATCGACGACGAGCTCACATACAAGCTCTATCAGGAGGGACGCACCATAGGCACGTTCCAGTTCGAGTCGGCAGGTATGCAGAAGTATCTGCGCGAGCTGCGCCCCACGGTGTTCGAAGACCTCATCGCCATGAACGCCCTCTACCGCCCGGGACCTATGGACTACATTCCGTCGTTCATCGCCCGTAAGAACGGCAAGGAGCCAATCACATACGACATTCCCTGCATGGAGAAGTATCTGAAGGACACCTACGGCATCACGGTCTATCAGGAGCAAGTGATGCTCCTCTCGCGCCAGCTTGCCGACTTCACTCGTGGCGAGTCCGACGCATTGCGTAAGGCGATGGGTAAGAAGAAGAAAGCCATCGTTGATGCCATGAAGCCAAAGTTCATCGAGGGTGGAAAGAAGAACGGACACGACCCGAAGGTGCTCGAGAAGATCTGGGGCGACTGGGAGAAGTTCGCATCCTACGCCTTCAACAAGTCGCACGCCACGTGCTACTCATGGGTAGCTTACCAGACGGCGTACCTCAAGGCTCACTACCCTGCCGAGTTCATGGCGGGCAATATGAGCCGATGCCTTAACGACATCACTAAGATTACGAAGCTCATGTCCGAGTGCCAGGCGATGAACATCCCCTGTCTCGGCCCCGACGTGAACGAGTCGGAGCAGAAGTTCTCCGCCAACAAGAAGGGCGAGGTGCGCTTCGGACTCTCCGCCATCAAGGGCATGGGCGAGGCAGCTGCCACCAACATCATCGCCGAGCGACATAAGAACGGACAATACAAGGACATCTTCGACTTCGTGCAGCGTGTCAATCTCTCCGCTGTCAACCGCAAGGCAATGGAGTCGCTCGCACTGAGCGGCGGCTTCGACTCGTTCGGCATACGCCGCGAACAGTACTTCGCCCCCAACGCCAAGGGCGACACCTTCGTCGAGACACTCCTGCGCTATGGTCAGGTGTACCAGTCGGAGCAGTCGTCGATGCAGAACTCGCTGTTCGGCGACATGGGAGGCGTAGAGATACAGACCCCGCCCGTGCCCGACTGCGAGGCATGGAGCACCATGGAGCTGCTGAAGCGCGAGCGCGAGCTGGTGGGCATCTACCTCTCGGCACATCCCCTCGACGACTACGCCGTCGTGCTCAACCATATGTGCAACCTCCACTGTCCACAGATAGGCCGCGAGATGGACAAGAAGGCGTTCGCCTCAATCGAAGAACTCACCTTCGGTGGCATCGTCACCACCGTTTCACAACGCTGGACAAAGACCAACAAGCCGTTCGGCATCGTCACCATCGAAGACTTCGAGGGACAAGGCGAGCTGGCACTCTTTGGCGAAGACTGGACAAAATGGCAGTCCATGCTGCAGGAGGAATACCACATCTATATCACAGCACAATGCGTGCAACGCTTCCGCAACAACCCCGATGCCTACGACATGGTAATAAAGAAGATAGAGTTCCTCAGCGACGTAAAGGAGAAGTCGATAGAGAAGTTCACGGTGTACATGGATTCCACGATGTTCAACGACGCACAGCTTACCGACCTGGAGACAACACTGAAGAACTCCACCGGCAACGTGCCGCTCTACATCAACATCCACGATGCCAAGAACAACACCAACGTACAGCTCTACAGCCGTAACATCACAGTCGACGTGAACAAGAAGCTGCTCACCTCGCTCGACGAAATGGCAGAACAAGGCGTGCGCTATGGCATCAACTAATAATCGTTGGTACATTGGCACAGATTTTGATATTTAATCATTATCTCCAAAGAGGTAAACCCTTGCGCCATCATCGCAAGTATAAAGAATAATCACTAACAAATAAACGAATACAACTATGGAAGTAACAATCACAACAGAGAACATCGAACAGTACAGAACTGGCGAACTGCCATTGGTAGTAGACCTTTGGGCTACATGGTGCGGCCCGTGCCGCATGATCGCTCCTATCGTTTCTAAGCTCGCAGAGGAGTACGACGGCAAGATCGTTGTAGGCAAGTGCGACGTAGAGGAGAACGACGACGTAGCAGCAGAGTACCGTGTACGCAACATCCCGACACTGCTCTTCTTCAAGGGCGGCGAGCTCGTTGGCAAGCATGTAGGTGCCATCACAGAAGGCGATCTTCGCAAGAAGTTCGACGAACTCCTGTAATATCAGGGGGTGCACTTGTCTCAAGTGCACCAACCAAGCAGAATGCAACCAACTGCACCAACCAAGGAAAATGCCAACCAAGGAAAATTCCTTATGATCGGTTGGTGCACTTGAGACAAGTGCACCCCCTAAACCACCCCCTATAGATAAACGCCGAAACAACCCGTCAGCATGACACGCCGGGTTGTTTCGGCGTCTTTGTTTTCCATAAAAGCAACAAAAAGTTTGTCACTTCCATAAAAAAACGGTAACTTTGCACAGAATATATGTATCCGTACAATGGCTGCGTACGTGCATACGATTTTTACGACAACCGATTATCAACAACTAATTTACACATACCGAACCAAACAATGATCAAAAAGATAAAGAAACTAAAGAAAATACGCCTTCACCGCGAAGGAACCGACACACTCGTTTATGGCTTCATCGTTATCGCAGCAATCGCGTTGCTGCTTTGGCGTTTCATAGACAGCAAGGTGCCGTTCTGGTGCTTCACGGCAATCATGGGCACCGTCTACTGCATCGTCATCAACTTCTTCCGCTGCCCCATACGCTTCTTCCCCGAAGAAGACACAACGGGCTTGGTAGTAGCTCCAGCCGATGGCCGCGTAGTAGTAATCGAGGAAGTCGACGAGGATGTCTACTTCCACGAGCGTCGCATCATGGTGAGCATCTTCATGAGCCTCTTCAACGTACACGCCAACTGGTTCCCCGTTGACGGCAAAGTGAAGACCGTAGCCCACCACGACGGCAACTTCCACAAGGCATGGCTGCCTAAGGCGAGCGAGGAGAACGAGCACGCCGACGTAGTCATCACCACCCCCGAAGGCACCGACATCCTCTGCCGCCAGATAGCAGGCGCAGTGGCACGTCGCATCGTCACCTACGCCAAGCAAGGCGAAGACTGCTACATCGACGAGCACCTCGGCTTCATCAAGTTCGGCTCACGCGTCGATGTCTACCTGCCCCTCGGCACCGAGATTTGCATCAAGATGGGACAGCTGACCACAGGCAACGGAACAATAATAGCAAAACTGAAATAAAGTAATGGCTAACTTCATAACACGCAACATACCCAACACCCTTACATGCGGCAACCTCGTTTCGGGTTGCATCGCAACCGTAATGGCACTCGGAGGCGACGCACGCTGTGCGCTGATATGGATTATTATCGGTGCCGTATTCGACTTCTTCGATGGTATGAGTGCCCGACTGTTCGGAGTCTCATCACCCATCGGCAAAGAGCTCGACTCGCTTGCCGACGACGTGACGTTCGGCGTAGCCCCCTCGGCAATCGTCTTCGCACAGTTGAGCGTGATGGAATACCCCACAGTGCTCGCCAGCGTAGAGCCGTACATCCCCTACTGCGCATTCCTCATCGCAGCATTCTCAGCCCTTCGCCTCGCGAAGTTCAACCTCGACACACGCCAGACCACCTCGTTCATCGGAATGCCCACACCAGCCAACGCCCTCTTCTGGGGCTCGCTGCTCGTGTCGCAGCCCACACTCATCGAGTCGTCAGCATGGATGATTCCCGCGATACTGCTGCTCGTAGTGCTCACAAGCCTCCTGCTCGTCAGCGAGCTGCCCATGTTCGCCCTTAAGTTCAAGCAGTGGGGATGGCGTGGCAACGAGCTTCGCTACTCGTTCATCGCCCTCTCCGGCGTAGTCATCGCCCTCTTCGGCGTCATCGGCGGCATGTGGATAGTCATCACCCTCTACTTCCTCACCTCCGTAGTAGCCGACATCGTGAGTCGCACCCACACCACGGTCGACATCGAGAAGTAGACAACAAGAGAGTGGAAACGGATTGTAGCACCAAACAAACCATTCCTATGACATTCATCGGACTATTTCTGAAAAGTATATTTATCATGGTGCTGATGGTAGCCATATTCCTCATCGGCATCGTCAGCTTCATCTATCTGCGCGTAAAGCGCATGACGAAGCAGTTCCGCAACGGCACCAACCACACCAACCATCGCCAACAGCAAAGCTCTGCTGCGGGCAGCACCAAGCGTCGCAGCGCTGAGTACGACGACGGCGTAGTCGTGGAAGAAGAACTCTACGACGAACGCTCACCACGCCAAGCCAACCGCAAGATATTTGCGAAGGACGAGGGCGAGTATGTCGACTTCGAGGAAGAAAAATAAAACGTAGGAGGTATGGGCATCTTGCCCATACCACGCAGCCTTAGAAAGCATTTAATGGTAAACGGTTTATATAAAGTACTTTTGTGTTTTTATCTCCCATCTACCATTTTTCCGCCTTTTTCCACCGCAACTCATTGATACTCAAATACAGCGAAGGCTGGAAGATACGCATTCTATCTTCCAGCCTTCGCGTTTATCTACCAGTCAGAGAGGGGCTTCTGCCAGGCATACTTTACACCAGAATCTGCATAAGATCCAATTGCACATTCTCTATCTCGTTATAACCTTCTGTGTGTACAGCCTTGTCAAGGATCTCGGTCTTGAATGCCACACCCTTTCCTTTACAGAGCATAGAGCCTATTTGCAGTACAAGTTTATATAGTTGATGCCCCTGAATATGCAGATAAGCATTGGCTTCGTCAATATACTCATTTGTCATTTCCTCAGGCTGCTGAAGTCCACTGATTTTCTCGTCAAACAATTCAGCAACCCTTCCTATATATCCCTTTCCATTGTCTTCCAATTCATCACGCTTAGGTTGCAGTGGCAGGCAAGAATTGAATTTTGTAATGTTCCATTGCTGATTTAACTCTGAACAACGGCTGTAATGTACCAAATAAATCAATGGACGATATACTACCACAGAAAGATTATGAAGGAAAACCTTAAAGTCAAATTCCGAATCTGACACCAATTCTGTAAAACGCTCTTGCAAATGCTCTGCCTCACAGAAATGATTTTCCCATGAGTAAGCATAGGTTTGAGCGACATTGTTGTTTGCAGTAAGCCCTTGTTCACCTTTCAGTTGTCTTAAATCACTATCTATACATATAAAGAATCGTTTATTAAGATACGGTTTGTAGCGCAGACATTGTTCACATCCCCTTGAATCCGTACCATTGCCATTCTTCGAATACGTAAGAAATCGGTATTTTGCAGGATGTATATTTCTCAATTGGTTGCTCCAAAAAGGCACATCATCAGAATCTTCCAAGTGCACAACGGCCTTTATGCTTCTGTCGCGCAATGGAAGATTACTAAAATATTGAGCTTGTTGATAGATTCTATCCATATCCCTTTACTTTGCTGGAGTCGTAACATCCTCCATGTAGATAATCTTATCGCCCCAACCGTCTCCGAAGATGCTCGGCGAATGAGTGGTGATGAAATATTGAGCATTTGGATTCAGTTTCACCAGGATATTTACAAGTTCAAACTGCCAACTGATATCGAGAGAATTCTCAGGTTCGTCAAGCAGCACACACGACTCTTCTCCGTCCAGTAAGAACACACGTAGTAGAATCAGCAGAATCTGCTTTTCGCCTGAAGACAAAGCATTGATAGGAATAAGTTCTCCGTCAGAAACAACATTGAACTTATTGCCCTCTATCTCTATACGTTTGCCCGTTGTATCAAACAGTCCGTTCACGATGGCGCAGAAGTTATCTATGCCAGCCTTCATCTCCATTTGTCTTTCTACAGAAGCGTCAATCATAGACATGCGGTGATACATCATAGACGGACCGGTCTTCATGTCGAACATGTAGAACTCCAAATCCTGCGTCAGAGCATTTACAACCTTTCGCTTGTCGCGCATCGCTATATTGTCAATGGAGGGTACATACACTACTCGGTTTTTGTCATCAGCATTCTCAAGCGCCATCTTGTTGATTTCGTTGAGCAATGTCGTCTTGCCACTACCGTTTATACCAACAATGATGTTTACATCATCGTTAGCCTTTATGTGTACATTGTACTTACCCCAGAGGCATTTTTCTATTTCTTTAATTTTGGAGTATGCCATAACATCTATTGTTTGCAGTGCTCACCTTGCTAAGGCGAGCACCTATATTAATAATTGTGCACAAAGTTAATAAATTTTCCTCCTAAAAGCAAGATTTCTGCCGAGCTATGTCCACCATTTTGTTTCTGACGGCGGAGATTGATTGCGGCGAGATGCATGAGGATAAAGACATAAAAGGATAATAAAAACCCCTCCGTGTGGCATGTGGGCTGCGCGGAGGGGATTTAATAGGTATTTTGCTAACACTAAAACAAGTTATTCTCAACAACACCATTAGACTCCTGTGATTGGGGTACTCTTATCCAAAAGTTAGGCATAGTTGTTTTAAATTCAACATCTATGTAATGACATTGTTCCTTTATAATGCCACGACGACGAATAGCAGGCTGCAAACAATAAGTGTCAAAATCATCTAGATTGACATCGCAAACATGAGTCCAATGAGGGAACAACAGTTTCATGTATGCTACAGCAATACGTTTAACAGCATTAAAATCTCGTGTGTCAGCATTCTTATCACAAGCGACTAACTCATCAAACAACAAGCCATAGACGTTCTGCGTACGAAGCGAATGAAGAACTTCAGAGAAATACTCCACATTTAACGTCCATCCTTTATAAATAATGCCTTTGTTGATGCGAGGCAAATGCCACCCTTCAATGAAACAATGGAAACGATCCAATAAAGCAGACTCGCGAAATGATTGTGGCAAAGAATCAAAATAGCGATAATTAAGCGGACGACGCTGTTCATTAAGAGGTATATTACCCATTATCATGAGTCCACACTCAGAACTGAATTCATTGTTATCAATGGTTGTCTTTCCGCTTTCAAGATATGATTTTAGAGCTGCTTGAATCTCTGCTGGTTCTTGGAAGATGATGGTCTGTATCTCATCAAAAGCAGTAAAATCATGATTTTTAATGATGCCGTTCTGCTGTTTAGCTTTATCGTAGAAAAGTTTAGCTCTCGTTACTTTTCCACCACTTACGAGCCATCCATATTTTGAAAGATTTCCAAAGACGAAAGACTTACCAGTTCCTTTTGGGGCAAGTTCTATTACATTCAGGCGAGGCTCTACAAAGATTAGAAGACGTGTTAAAAACTCCATCTTCTGAGTCATTGTTTCAAATCCATCAGTTTCGTATTCCATAGAAGAAAGCAACACATCAATCCATTCTTGGGTTGAGAATGCAGAGCGAGCATTTCTAAGATAATCAACATCAACACTACGATATGGCTTAAATGGCTTATAATCCACCATTTCCACATGATTTTTCTTACAATCTTCGTCTGGAAGCACAGAAAGTTTTATGATTCCCCATTTCTCTCCATCAACAAGCTCTCCTTGATGACTCTTATATACATATTCTGGTATTTGCCCTTCATTGATTTTGATTCCAAGATCTGGAATACCAAATCTGCGTACACCTTTCACCAAATCTATATAGATTATAAAACGTGTGAGCAATGTTAATTCCTCTCCTGAAGCTAAACGGTCCTTTACTTCCGTTTGCTGCTGCGGTATTACTGTATCAAGAAAACTTGTTAAAGCCTCACGATTAACAGAACCGTCTTCATTGATATAACGTTTAAGAATAAAATCCTTCACAAAAGAAGGAAGGTTACGTCCTGCAAACAAACTATTAGTTGATGCAGGATCTTTATATATTGCCATCGAGGCAAATAGCTCTCGAACTTTTTGTGTGATTATATTTTGCATGATTAAAAGTCAAATAATTTATCTTCCTGAGCACCTGTATTTATGCAGAGATTATCTTGTTGCTTAAATTCTCCAATACATAGAGTTATTCTCGTTGTTGTGCTTACAAGGTTTAATCGCTCACTCTTGTATGTATCGCCATTAACCCTGTGAAGTGCATACTCTACACCATTATACATAATAAAAGGAGAGTCAATACTGCTTAAGCCCTTTATTGTATATTGCACAAAAGGAGTGGTTGCTACTATTTCATTTGAAATTAGTTTTGCAGAATATGCATTTGCATTTTTTTGGCTAGAGACAATAATGATGGGTACAAGAACCTCTTCTGGAGTTGTTCCACCATGCGCTCCTTGACCAATAGGAGTTTTAGCAGAAAGTGAATTGTAGTTCAAAGAACACAAAGTATGACCATCCTCCAAAACAACATAGTTAGTGTCTGTAGGAACAGATCCTTTTTGCCAATTACCACAACGACCAGCATGGTTGGTTTGTACCCCCGCAAGGTTCAAACCATTACCAAATTGCGCCATATAACTTATTCCATGATCAGAAACAAAAGCTATCTTCTTTCCATTATATTTTGAAAGAACCTGTGAAATTGCTTCTTCTACAATTTTAAGTTCATCTATAATATAAAACGGATAGTTCTTCTGCGCATGTGCGAACTTGTCAATGTCACCTATTTTATCAAGTTTGTTACCAGCCAATTCTTCCAATTTCACTTTGTTTACCGAAGTAATAGTTGGTAAATCTGCTGCAGCAACATATATTTCATTCAAAAAGACCCCATCAACTTTATGCTTTTCGATAACTTTCGTTATAAAAGGTACCCAATCAACACCAAGCCCATCTATCCAATAGTAGAGTTCTATATCTTGTCGATTATGCAAGATAGTCTTCACTGTCTTGAAACCATTTCGCCATGTTTCAAATTTCACTTGTGAAGCATTCCGTTCTTCCAAATCATTTACTAAACATTCAGTTGGCTTGTTAGCAACTTTTGAAATACAATATTCTTGGAAGTAATTATTTATCCAGCTATTACCACTATCGGTCTGAATATTTGCCGGCATTAAATAGTTATAAAGTTCAGGATACAAAACTTTTATATAGTTCTTGTCTATCTTTGCTTGTCCAACCCATTCTACCATTAAACACATCTCCGAACTAGTAAGTGGCGACATGTATTTCATAGCATACAAAGGTCCACGCTCTGGATCTACTGCCATAGCAGACAATTTAGCCTTTATTCTCTGTTCTGCTAAACTTGTTATCTGCACATTCTGTTTTTTAGCTTCTTTAAGTAGCAATAGACGTTGTTTGAGGCTTGTATCATCAATAGCCTCATCAAATATTTGAGTGGCAATTTGTGAGAACAAATCTGACGTACTTTGTGAGTTTATTTTTTTCAAAACACGAATGAGGTAGTTATGCTCATCTGCCTTCCATATATAATAAGTTTTAAGTAGCCAACGTGAGAAATCGTCTTTATATTCAAACCATGTTTGTACAAAAGCGATCACATCATTGAGAGTTGAAGTATTGAATCTATGATTAACAAAGGTATCAAAGTCAAAATCTTCAATGTCTATATACGATGCAAGTTTTTCCCAATAAGACAATTCATCTTCATTTACATCCAATGCACTAAAATCAAGTCCAAGTCCTTTACACAAGAATTCGAAAGCATTATTACATATTGTATATTTGAATGCATTGTCAGGTTGAGCATTAATTGCATTGTTAAAGATACACATTGATGAACAAATGATATGCGATTTTATTTTCGTACCAGCGCTCTTCCATAGCCCTATCCACTGACGCAGGTTATTACATATGGTGTATTGACTTGTCAAACCGTTTACACCATATGTAGTTCCATGTGTAAGAATGAGCGTATAGTTATCATACTCAATTCCTGAGCGATATTCCCAAATGTGTATATTGGGATCATCTTTAAACTTGCTAACTTTACTTTGCATACCAATAATAGGCACATAGATTCTTTGATGATCATTCTGTGCTTCTTCTGGCGATTGAATAAGTCTTATTGTCTTAAGTAAAGAATCGAATTCTGCATAGTTCACATTATCATAGAATCTGGTTATCTCAGAAAACGGAGCAATAACAAAATCATTTGCTGGCAAACTTTTTATATAAGACTTGAACATTTCCGCAAGCTGCGAATAGGTTATAAGTTTGTCATCTTGTCCGTCTTTCATCCATTTCTCTATCCCTTGCACATATACGTTATGGTCTTGGCATGCTCGTACAAACTCTTCAAAATCACCAAATTGCTCGAATAATACAAAACGTATTGGATAGCGGTTGCGGAGAGAACTCTCCGCACCCGTCCAATTCTTATCGATCTCTATTTCATTATACAGATCGTCTAGTGACTCAAACTCTTTGTACATTGTTTTATCCGTTTATCTTGTCCAACAACCATTCTCCACCAGCATCACAAAGTTTATTCAGCAACACTTTAGCATCATCAAGCGAAGTTATGTTTGCTATGTATTCTTTTGCTTGCTTGCGCTTTTGGTCTAATATGTTCAAATTCTTTGTTTGTATTCCCCCATTATTTGCAATACCTTTTCCTTGTTGCCACCCATTAGTGTTCGTTCCTTGCTGAGTACCATTTGAATTATTTCGATTAGCATTCCATTGCAACGCTTTTTTTTCAACCTCTTCTTCGGTCCAATATCCTACAGACGATTGTAGATTCTGTTCTATGAAAAGTTTCACTTCCCCAACTTCACCTTCTTGGATATTGACGAATTCAAGTTGCATCAAATAATTTTTGAAACCATCTGAGAAAACATCATCTACATTAAGGATGTTCCTCATCTCAATCTGAAGTTTAGAGATAAGATCTATTGTTTCCTTTACCAAAGCAGGGTTGCGCAAGTCACGCTCCATGCAGATAGCTACAATATTATCTATAAGTTTGCGCTCATCGTCTGTAATAGTCATTGATGCAGGCAATTTGGCAAACGCATTTTCTGTGGCATATTTTACTGTCCACAATGGATATCCTTTTTTGCCTAGAAAATCGGAAGTTATAGCATATCGTGCATCCTTCAGACTTGTTACATCCGAATATACGTTATTTTTATTGTTCAACCCGAAAAGAGATATAAAGTCTTTACACAGTCTTCCTTCTTCTGGTGTCTGGAATTTGAAGTTCAGTTTGCTATTAGATTTCTTGTCATCCCACACTTTGAACAACCAAACGATATCGTCAATCAAGGCATTCTTGTCGCGCGGCTTACCCTGCATATCGAAAATTTTGCTTGCCCACGGTTTTAAGGCAAAAGCCATCATTGCCATAGAAGCAAAACTTCCGTAAAGACCGTATGGCGGTTTCTGTAAAACCGAGAACTTATCGTCAAAATTGAACGGAAGACTTTTGTCCGCATATTTTATGATACTTTGCACCTTATCAAATACCATTTTAAACGGATGGTTCACTGGTACATCTGTTTTCCATTCCATATTATCGTCCAAACACTCCTGTATGAGATATTGTATTGGGCGCATTTGTGCGGTTATAGTCGTAAGTTCTTCTTTTGATGTAGCAAAGATGAACGTACGTACAATCTCTTTTGAGTTTTGCTGACGCCAGAATGTAGATGGTGTTTTCTGACGTAAGAGTTCACAAGCATCAGGTCCGTATGGGAAAATTGTCGGCGAAATATCTGTGTTAACAATGTTTGATATGTGCTTTACAGAAATTGGCAGTTTATCTTCTCCGTTAATATAGACGATTGCATTACCACGCTGCACGCCGTCCATCCACTCCTTCACCATCGAAATAGCATGATCTCTGTGAACCTTTTGCTGATCAAGGAATCCATGACTGCTTGCGCAGGCATAATTCGCTTGGTATTCAATAAACTGTTCATACTTAGCATCTGTAAACACTTCGTCAAACACAATGAATACAATGTTTTTTAAATCCTTGTCGTTTTGATCCTCAGCACATTTCTCAGCAAAATTGCGGAGCACGCTTAGTTCTGTATTGTTTCGAGCCATTAACAAAGCAAAGAACAATGCACTTGCCTTTGTCTCTTTACGTGCATTCTTAATTTGACTTCGCAAAACTGCTTCATTCTGATGATCAGAGAAAAACTTAAAGCTATACGGACGTATAACTTTCTGCATCATTTTTTTCTCAAAAGCAGTGCTGGCTGCATCAGAGAAGTTAAGTATCTGTTCTGTATATTTGAACTGCACATTGCGCATCTCGTTCTTTTTTTCTTCAATCTCACCAGAAGGCAATGCTGAGAATTGTACAGAATACAAACCGCCAGGAGCACGCTGGATGATACCCTGTTCGTTAAACCACTGCAATACAGCATCTACGTCTCCATCATAGCGTGTTCCTGCAAATAGAGCATGAATATTATCCTCTGAAGGTGTAACAAGTCCGTTGTTGTTCTCGCCAGATACATTATTGAATGCATTAAGTAGCAGTATTCCTTTGAATACGGCGAAATATGCCTCACCTTCATTGCATACTTGTAATTTGTAAGAGTTGTAGCGTTCGGTAACGGCTCCATAGTTGGTTACATCGTCTTGGAACACCTTCAGTACATAGTCCCACAAATAGTCAGCCGTGATTGTGTCACGATTAAGGAAGTGCTCCTCGCTATCAAGGAACTCACGTATAGAATCGTTCTGACCCAAGAATTCGAACACACTTCGGCTTGACGAGCCTACAACTGTTGCATAATGAGTAGCAAGGTTAGCTGTTCCCGGATGCAGCGGGTATAGTTTGAAAAGATCTTCACGAGTAGACTGTTGGTCATTACTTGTAGCGGTAAATATGTCGAGCAGTTGTGAATTCATTGTATAGAACTGCTGGCACATTTGCGAATGTCGTTCCTCATCAATGATTTCAAACTTTCGCGACATAATCTTGAATGCCGATACCGATTCCATGTTATACTTCATACGATGATAACGTCCGTCCGTCTGCTTTAGTTGCTCAGAGTCAATTCCGTTGAAAGCTGAAGGGTGCGAAATAAGGAACATGTAAGAGTTGCTATCTTCATTCATGAATTTTTGCGCAACCTCTTGCAGCTGTTTCAATACGGGTACACCAATAGCATCAGTCATCACATCAGTAAACTCATCCCACACAATAAGTAGTCCGTTGTAAGTGCCAAGATCCGCCAAACGATCTTCCACCTCTTTAAGCCACTGCTTTATATTATCGTTGTTCAGACGTACATCGAGTTTTGCTTCACGCAGAGTGTCACTCACACGATGGAAAATACCAAGATCACCTGTTGCCAAGCACTCAGCCAACTGTTCGCTGTCAGCAACAACAGACGAAAGAACTGTATATGTGTCTATAAGATGATTCCAAATCTCTGGATTCTGACGAATTTGCTCAATATAATTCTCATAATCAGTTGGTACGGCTAATTCTATCTTATTCTTACGAAGCGTTTCCGTTACTGCTTTTTGAAGAACAAGAGCAAGATCACCAGGATGTGTCATAGCGCCCAAGCCATACACATTTACCTTAAGTAATCGTTTTGTCTCTCTAAGTGAGTATATAGCTTGTCTGATAGTCGCAAACTTTTCGTCTTTGTACTCATAATCAACCCACTCACGGATGTCTTCTACATCATCTCCTAATAAGTGGCTGATTACAGCAACTGCATGACTTTTGCCTGTACCGTATGTACCATTGATCCAAAAGCTTTTATGGTTATCAATATCGTTGCCACGCACACTCTTGATAACAGTCTTCAACACATTGTTGAATTGTTCGTTCGGGATGAATGAGACCCATTCTCCCTTTTTCTCTTCAGCAATGTCATAAGCAGCTTTACCACCTCTAAGTTTTATTATGTCGTCATACTTAATAGCCATAATGTATGATTTATGTTATTGTTTATTTATTAGATATCGATTAATAATGCTTCTCTTTAGATATGCTCTGCTTTCTACGTCCTGTAGCAAGTTCCATAATTCATCTTCTAACTTTGCGTGTATCAAATTTTCACGGAGGAATTTCGCAGAAGGTGTTATTGATTTATTTGTACATTCAACGCCTTTCTTCCATATCAAATGGTAGAAAGGGGCACTGTCAAGATGGAAATATGGTCTAACAAAAAATGAACTTTCGTATCCTTTTCTGTTTCCATTAGCTTGTTCGTACAATTGTCCAAATCTATTACGAATAAATTCATTGTCCAAATCAATCCTGTTATCTTTCAACGCACCCGATTCTATCGCTTCTATTATTGTTATTATATAGATGGGCTTAGATACTGCGACATTACCATTTACACTTCCAGTATGAAGAGATAGTATCATATCAGTATATACTGATAGAAGCACATTTTTCATCTTACTTTGTCATTTCTTTTAAAACCTTTAATGGTGTCAAGTCATCACGAAGTGTAATATGATCTAATCCCATAACAAGTTCTGCTACTAGAACTCTATTATTCTCCGCACTAATTGTTCTAAGTTTTCTCAAAAGAGCTTGTCTTGTTATTCTAAACTCTTTGTATACACCATGTTCCTCTTCATTCTTGTATAAGTCAGAAACCCTAAGCATAGACAACTCATGTTCCTTTGCAAATCTATATATTGAATATGCAACTGCTTCTATGCTAATATCATCGTACTCATTTCTACAAAGACCTTCTTTTCCCAAACCCACGCCTTGAACACAATCTTCGCCGATAGGGGTCTTCTTCATCATATCACATAATGCTGTTGCTGCATTTCCTACCGTTGAAATAGAGCCAGTAAATCCTTGATTAGAGATTTCTTCCTTTATTACTTTTGCATTATAGGTCTGATTTGCCATTATATTGTTGCAGAACCATTTTGCAATGTATGAATTGTAAGAAAGGTTTATAAATACTATTTCCCAGAACAAAGAAGGGTTTTCTGCATAAATTGTCTGCATCAATACTCCTTGCTCTGTCAGATTATTCTTTAAATCTGTTATTTCTGCATCTCTCAACCATGCTTTAAAAGAGTCTACTTGAGCAGTTCCTAAAGTATTGTCTTTCCAAAACTCTATAGGATCAATAAAATATTCTTCAATCCATTCGTCACGAAGGCCAAATTTCTTATATCCTTGAACCTTTGTGTTTATTTTTCTTTCTGAATCTGTTACCATACGTATGCAATCTGCTGCTATACATCCACGATCATGCGTGTTAAAACACTTATGACAATGGATACATTTGTTTTTATCTATATTTATTTGTGGTACAATTGAAAGAGCACCAGTTGGACAATCAACCTCACACACTTCACAATGTACGCAATATGCTGTTTTATAAGTTAAACGTCTTAATAAGAAAACCAATTCATTTGGCAATTTTCCTTTTACTTCCAATACAGACTTCTTATCATTCTCTTCTATTGTAAACGGAAAGATACTTTTTTTAAAATGCAACTCTCCCTCAAAACCATTTTTCGTCGTTTTAATTGAATAATGGCATAGTGCAGGGAGCCATTTGAGAAAAGTATGCTTTGCTTCCGTTATTTCTGCAATAAAGTTAAGTGCAGATATTTCTGTTTTAAATTGCACTTTAGGATGCTTTTGCTCTCGATCGGCTAATGGTTTTAATTTCCATTTTCTTTCGGAAAGAAATTTCTCAAAGTTTGAAATTTTAACTTGTGAAGAGTATTTTCGTAACTACTCAGGTAGGTATGCCGTACTCATATTATGACGAAACAATAGCAGCTT
>ERZ834769.31-NODE-31-length-142478-cov-10.220470_pt1 | contig 142478 bp, 132 predicted proteins | sample MGYA00519690_ERZ834769 | MGnify/ENA primary metagenome ERZ834769 (study PRJEB31850, sample SAMEA3708760) | human gut metagenome | biome: human gut; feature: human-associated habitat; material: faeces | place: China | collected 2014 ... | reverse complement strand
TATCGTGCCGATGTTTACGTGCGGCTTAGTGCGCTCGAATTTTGCCTTTGCCATTGAGAAACAATCCTCCTAAAATTTTTCGGTTGTACTTTCCCGCACATTACGGGATTTAGTGGAGCGGGTGATGGGAATCGAACCCACATTATCGGCTTGGGAAGCCGACGCTCTGCCACTGAGCTACACCCGCAAAGCGCAGCGCGACCATATTATCGATTCAATAATACAGCACTACTATTCTAATTTAAGCCAAGGGTTTTGTCAACCGTGAAATGCGCCTTATTTACACGATTTTTTAATATCGCGCGCTACGCACACGCCCGTGACGCTCGCCTGCATCAATCCGCGGGTGATTCCGGCGCCGTCGCCTATGGCGTAAAGGCCGGAAACCGAGGTTTCAAAGCGGTTGTTCACGTTTACCTTGCTTGAATAAAACTTCACCTCAACGCCGTAAAGCAGTGTATTTCTGCTGTAAAGGCCGGGCGCCAGCTTATCGAACGCGCGCATGGCCTCTATTATGCTTGTAAGGTGCCTGTGCGGCAGCACAAATGAAAGGTCGCCCGGCACGGCTGTTTTAAGCGTGGGCCTGGTGGTGGATTTTGCAAGGCGGCTTTCGTCCGTCCTTCTGCCGAGCAGCAGGTCGCCCAACCGCTGCACCATCACCCCGCCGCCGGTGAGCATATTGCCAAGCTGGGCAATATAGTTGCCGTAGCGTATGGGTTCGCCGAAGGGCTTTGTGAAATGCGTGCTCACGAGCATGGCAAAGTTGGTGTTCTCCGTGCGAAGGGAAGCATCGTTGTAGCTATGGCCGTTCACAACGGCTATGCCGCCTTCGTAATGCTCCTCGCTCACCAGTCCGCCCGGATTCATGCAGAACGTGCGCACCTTGTTTTCAAACGTATCCGCGTAATAAACAAGCTTTGCTTCGTAAAGGGGCTTTGTAAGGTGATCCATTATGGAGTTTGGCACCTCCACGCGCACGCCTATGTCCACCTCGTTATTGCTCATGCCTATATCCAGCCGGTTGCCCTCGTTTTGCAGCCACTGCGCGCCGCCGCGTCCGGGCGCGGCAACAACATAGGGCGCGTAGGCACGGTGTTCCTGCCCGCCTTTTATATAGGTAATGCCCTGCACCTTGCCGTTTTCTACCAATATCTTGTCCGCCGTTGCGCCGCCAAGGAATGTGAAGCCGGAGTATTGGCAGAGCGCGTCGTACATATTGCCCAGCACCACCGCGCTGTATTCCGTGCCCATGTGCCTTACGGGGCAGCGCACAAGGTGGATGTTATACCTGCTCGCTTCGTATGCAATTTCCGCCACGCGGGGGTCGTTGCGCCCATGCACGGTGTCCGGCGCACCGAAGCTGACGTATACGCTGTCCGCGTAGTCTATAAGCTCCTGCGCGCGCTCCTCGCCTATATATGATGTTATATGTCCGCCCACCTCATGGGAAAGGCTCAGCTTGCCGTCCGAAAACGCGCCCGCGCCGGCCCAGCCGCTCATTATGGCGCAGGGGTTGCAGTTTACGCAGCGGCCCAGCTTCCTTGCGGGGCAGTTGCGCTCCTTTATTCCCTTGCCGCTGTCAACAAGCAGCACTTTAAGATTGCTGTCCTGCTTAAAAAGCTCCAGCGCCGTGAATATTCCCGCCGGACCTGCGCCCACGATTATAACGTCGTAATCCTTTGCCATGGTGTACATTCCCTCCCATTATGGTTTGGTTATCGTTCAACGGTTAGATATAAGCCGTGCTTTTAACTCCATTGCTTTAATTATTATTGCTTATATCACCCGACTATGATATACTATCTTACCTGCGATGTCAAAGGGTTTTGCGCGTGTTTTGATAAAAAGACACAAACGCCCCCAAATCGCAAAAAATACCACGGAGGATATGCCATGAGCACCACCATTTCCCGAGGAGTCCGCGCCCCGATAATCCGCAAAGGGGACGACATTGTTGCAATCGCCGTAGACAGCGTGCTTGCCGCGGCCAAGCAGGAAGGTTTCAGCATCAACGAAAAGGACGTCGTATGCGTTACGGAGTCCGTAGTGGCCCGTGCGGACGGCAACTTTGCCTCCGTTGACGATATTGCCGCGGATGTGCGCGCCAAGTTCCCTTCCGGCCACGTTGGCGTTGTTTTCCCGATACAGAGCCGCAACCGCTTCGCAATCTGCCTCAAGGGCATAGCCCGCGGCGCGAGGAAGGTCACCGTTCAGTTCTCCTATCCCAGCGACGAAGTGGGCAACCATCTTATCGACCTTGATACGCTGGATGCAAGCGGCGTTGATCCCTGGAGGGACGTGCTGAGCATAGATGAATTCCATAAGCATTTCGGCAAGCCCTGCCATCCGTTCACCGGAATGGACTATGTGCAGTATTATACCGATATAATAGAAGGCGAAGGCGCGGAGGCGGAGATGATATTCGCCAATTCCGCAGCGGCCATAGTGAACTACACCAAGGATGTGCTTGCCGCCGATATACATACCCGCGAGCGCACCGCAAGGCTTATAAAGAACGCCGGCGGCGAAAACGTTTATAAGATGAGCGATATTCTTTCCGCCCCCGTGAACGGCTCCGGCTACAATCCCGAATACGGCCTGCTCGGTTCCAACCGCGCCACGGATGACGACATAAAGCTTTTCCCCAAAAATGCGCAGCAGGTCGCCGAAGGCATACAGAAGCTGATGCTTGAGCGCACGGGCGTGAAGGTTGAGGCCATGGTTTACGGCGACGGCGCGTTCAAGGACCCTGTTGGCAAAATTTGGGAGCTTGCGGACCCCGTGGTCTCCCCCGGCTATACCGACGGACTCAACGGTCTGCCCAACGAACTGAAGCTGAAGTACCTTGCGGACAACGATCTGAAGCACCTAAGCGGCAAAGAGCTTGAGGATGCCGTGCGCGAAGCCATCCGCAAAAAAAGCCGCGAGGATAACAAGCGCGTAATGGCCTCCATGGGCACCACGCCCCGCCGCCTTACCGACCTTATCGGCTCCCTGTGCGATTTGACCAGCGGCTCCGGCGACAAGGGCACCCCCATAATCCTCGTCCAGGGCTACTTCAACAACTATGCCGACTGATAAAATATAGAAATGATGAAAGAGCAGCTAAGGCTGCTCTTTTTACTTCCTATGTATTGGTTAAGTCAACCCCTCAGTCTCACTGGGGGTGAAATAGACAAAAAACCTACTCGAACACCGCCACTCTGCTTATAGGCGCAACGCGCACGGCAACGCGGCCTATTATGCGCTCCGCGCTTATTATCAGCTCCTCGCTTGCGGTGCTCTGCATGCTGCTGCGCGCATCGGGAAGGAGCAGAAACATTCCTTCGCCAACGGTTATGCTTTCCATGTCAACGGGGCAGGCTTCGGTTATATAGTCCTCCTTGAGCAGGCAGCCGTTTATGTATACGCTGCCGCCATTTATGGCGACCTCCTCTCCCGCAAGGCCAACCACGCGGCCCATATATACCCCGCCGCCGTAAACCGCGCGGTAGCAGAGCAATTCCCCGCGTTTTGGGGAGGCGAAGGTCAGGGCAAGCTTGTCGCACAATACGGCGTCCCCGCGCTCAAGCGTGGGCTCCATGCCGCGGTCATCTATTATGACCGCCGTAAACCATACCGTGAATATAAGCGCCACAACGCACGCAGCCGCAAGTATGCTTGCGGCTATTGTGTATATGCTCAGCCTTTTGTATTCGCCCCGGTTGCGCGCGGTCCTTGGAGAAAGCTCCATATCATATGCTCCTTGCTGCGTACAGCGGCCATATCACGAAGTGCGCGCGCCCCGTTATGCGTTCATACGGTATCGCGCCCACGCCCCATGCGCGGCTGTCCTTGCTGTTGTTGCGGTTGTCGCCCACCACGAAGGCGCTGTTTTCGGGGACTACTACCTCTCCCATGTCCAAATCTATCTCCCCGCGGTATTTCCAGTAAGCCGATTCCTCAAGCTCCTTGCCGTTTATGTATATTATGCCGTTTTCAATGCTTACCGTTTCGCCCGGCAGGCCTATAACACGCTTAACGCAGCTTACGGTATAGCCCGGGTAATAGCATATAACTATGTCCCCGCGCTGAGGCTCGCTGAACCAAAGGCTGACCTTTTCAACCAGCATCCTTTCGCCGTTGAGCAGCGTTGGGTACATGCTATCGCCGTCCACAAGCGTGGGTTCGGTTATAAAAAGCCTTATTGACAGCGCAAGCGTTATCACTATTATAAGCGAAACTATGAACCGCCTGTCCGAATCCCTTTTGTACACCGGATCCTTTTCGTGCAGCGCCTCCGCCGCGTTTTTCAGCGCGTTCAGCCGCCTTTTATTTACGGCGCTATTACTCATTTTCACCTCCGCGCGCAACTATGCGCTTTGCCCGCTTCAAAAAATCCAGCCTGTCCATCATCACAACGCGGCCGCATCGGCAGCATTTCAGCTTTATGTCCGCGCCCGTGCGCGTTATTTGCCATGTGCTGCCGCCGCACGCGTGGGGCTTTTTCATTTCCACCGCGTCGCCAATATCAAAGCCGTCTATCATTTTTGCTCCGTTCCGCCGCCCTGCGCCGCGGGAAGCTCTATCCCTTCGCGCACGAAGCTTTCAAGTATCCTTTTCCTCAGTTCCCTCTGCACCGCCCAGTGCTCAAGCGGCTTAACGCTTACAACAAGCCTTAATGTTTTTGCAAAGGGGCTTACGTCGTTCACGCCGTAAATTTCGGGGCTTTGGCATACCTTGTCCGCAATCTCTGCGCAGTAACGCTCCGCCTCCTGCCGCATAAGCGCCATTGCCGCGTCCGCATCGGCGGACAGCGCAACGGGTATATCCACTATCGCCAGCGAATTTGTGCGCGAATAATTGGTAAGCGTGCGTATGGAGCCGTTCGGTATAACGCTCACTTCCCCCGTGAACGCACGCACGGTAGTCGTGCGCAGACCAATGGATTCCACCGTGCCGGTTATCCCGCCCGCGTCTATCATGTCGCCCACGGAGAACTGATCCTCAAACAAAAAGAAGAACCCGTTCACAATGTCCGAAATAAGGCTTTGCGCGCCTATGCCTATTACTATGCCGCCTATCCCCGCCGCCGCAAGCAGCGATCTTACGCTTGCGCCGAAGCCGAGCTCGCTTGCAATAAGCGCCGCCGCTATAAAATACGTTACGTATTTTATTATGCTTGCCATCAGCGTTTCCGCGGTTTCGGCGCGCTTCTGCTTAACGGGGTCATCGCTTATCCTGCGGCTGCTTCGCAGCCGCTGCATCAGCCGCCGCACGCCCTTGGTTATCAGTATTGCCAGCAGCACTATAAACGCAATGTTTATTATGTTGGTAACAAAGCCAAGCCCTTTTTCGCTCAGCAATTCATCCACCGCGTCTATGAACAACACCATTGTGTTTCGCCTCCGCGCCGCCCGCGCGGGCAGCTTTCTTCATTATTATAGCAACGCTTGCGCGCTTTAGTCAATCAATCGTCCTCAATATCGTCCTCATCCCAGCCGAACGTGCCGCCGCCGGCGTAATCCATGCCGCCGGAGTAGCTGTTCAGCATGCCGTATGCGTTCTGCTGCAATCCAAGCTCCGCATACGCGGCGTTGAGCGCATCGGCCATGCTTATGCTGTATTGGTCAAGATAGGGCTTGCATTCGCGCCGTATAGCCGTTGCAAGCTTGCCCTTCAGCGACGATATGGCGCTTTTTGTCCCGCTTGAAAGGGAGGACGAGTAGTTCGCGGTTATGCTCTTGGCTTCGTTATAAAGCAGCGCTGCGCCGTAAAGCTCGCTCTGAATGGCGGCGTTATTCTCCGCTGCAGCGGCAAGTATCGCTTCCCCGTCAACGTCCTCGGCAATTTCCGCATCAACGTTGAACACGTCCTTTATAAGCTCAATAAGCTTTTCCCTGTCAACAAGCCATACATCGCGCGAATAAAGGCTTGCGAATCTGCCTTCTATCATGTGCCTGTCAAGCTGCTCCGCATCCATACGCACCGCAACAAGGGATAGTGCGCAAATCTGCTCAAACGAAAGGTCGGTTTCTATGCAGTCCGATACGGCCTTATAAATCTTCGGAATGTTGGCTATCTGCCCGGTGGACTTCATTTGATTAAATATGGCCTTGAGCATCCGCTGCTGCCTGTCCGCGCGGGCGGTGTCGCTGCTGCCCTTGCGCTGACGGCAGTAATCCAGCACGCCCTGCCCGTCAAGATGCTGCATACCCGGATGCAGCTCGCGCCCGTTCATGCGCACCTCAATATCCACGTCGTAATCCACGCCGCCCATGGCGTTTACTATTTCCTTTACGGCCGTCATATCAAAGCTGACGTAGTAATTCACCGGTATGCCGCCCAACAGCGCGCTTACGGTGTTCATCTCGCTCTGGTAGCCGCCCTTTTTCATCATGCCGCCGCGCGAGAAGGCTTCGTTTATCTTATTATACGGGTCAAGCGGGTCAATAAGCTTGCCGTTTTTATTGTATAGCTTAACGTAGCTGTCCCGCGGGAAGCTTATCATGTCCACATCGCCGGTTTTGAAATTGACAGTCACCAGTATTATGGTATCCGAACGGAAGGAGTTGGACTCCAGCCGCTCCTCGCTGCGGTCTATGCCCAGCACCAGTATATTGACCCTATTCTTCATGAATGAAAGATCCGCCATGCTCTCAAGCTCCGCCTCGCTGATGGGCGTGGGGGTAGGCTCGGGCGTGGGCTCTGCGCTTTCGGTAACGGCGGGCGTTGCCGCGGCATCGGTAGGTGCGGGTGTTTCCTGCGCGGGGGTGGGCGTGACATCCACGGGGGCGGGCGTGCCGTTCAGATGATCGAACACGTTCGCGGGATTGTTTATTCTTATATAGAATATGCCTATTGCCGCCGCGCAGATAAGTATAAGCGCCGCAAGCACGATGAGTATTATTTTAAGCGATTTTTTCATGCGTATAGCCTTTCTTCAGCGCGGATGCATACCGCCGCGCCGATGCAAGCATTATACAACAATTTTCGCCCCATAGCCACAAATCCCGCGGGGCGAAAAGATGAACGTTTTTTGAATTTTGGGTGAGGTTCGGAGTTGAGCGCCGCCTGTGGCGGATGAAGCGAAACGGAGAACGGGCAGGAACAGGGAGAATTACGAACGGCAGTGAGTAAGGCGACCTTGTTCCAACCGGAGCGTTAACTCATATATCTTGGCATATATGTGGCAACCGCGCTGCAAGACGACCATATTCCAACCAGCGTTGTGGCTGCGAATGTAATGAGCAGTCGAAAGGGGAACAACTCAAAGCAGCCAAGTGCCGCGAGTTATCCCCCTTCCGTCACGGCTTACGCCGCGACACCTTCCCCGTAAACGGGGACGGCTTAAATTGCAGTACAAACTCGGCATACAGTGCCGTGCCCCCTCGCGGAGCAATCGTTTCAATGGGGTTATGGGGGGTGCAGGGGGGCCTAAGGGGAGAAATCGAAATCTTCCCTGGCCCCCATGCAAAAAAACTATAAAGAAGCTTGTAGTGCTTTTTTTGTTTGTTTCACTCCCTCAGTTTAGGCGGGCCGCCGATGACGGCCCCTACTCCGCACTTTATAAACTTTCCGTACGAACAAGAGGGGACGGCTTCCCGTCCCCTCAGCCTCACAAACTCCCGCGCTCACCCGCCTTTGGCGGATTTCACATGGCGGAGCCATATTTCACATTGCGTAAGCAATATTTCACTGCGCTCACGCGCAATTTCACCGCGCGCGTAAGCGCGCTTACCGCACCAGTTCCTCCTTCATCAGTTCGCCCATAAGCTTCATGCCCTTGTCTATGTTTTCGAACGCCGTGCCGGAGAAGTTCAGCCGGAACGTGCCCTCGTGTCCTTCTGGATGCGCATAGAAGTGTACGCCCGGTATATAGGCTATCTTCTTTTCCTCCGTTGCACGGGGAACAAGGCTCAGCATGTCAAGCCCCCTGCACTCGCCCCATACGAACAAGCCGCCTTCGGGGCGCGTATAGGTGCATTCTTCGGGGAAATATCTGTCCATCGCGTCAAGCATGGCGTCAAGCCGCCTGCCGTATTCGGGGCATATGCGTTTGAGCTGACCCGGAAGCAGTCCGCGCATAAGGAACTCCGCCGCTATGGCCTGCGTAAGGTTGGCGGTGTGCGTGTCAACGCCCTGCTTGGCTATGGTCATTTTGCGTATTATGTCCGCCGTGGCGTATGCGCTGCCAACCCTTATTCCCGGGGAAATAATCTTTGAAAAGCTGTTGAGCAGTATAACGTTCCCGCTCGTGTCGAATTTCTTTATGGGCGGCAAAGGCTCCCCGCGATAACGAAGGTCGCAATACGGATCGTCCTCGGCAACTATCATGTCGTACTCCGCGGCAAGGCGGGCTATGGCCTTCCTTCTTTCAAGGCCCAGTGTTTTGCCGGAAGGATTCTGGAACGTGGGTATGCAGTAAAAAAGCTTCGGCCTGTGTTCCTTTATCAGCTTTTCAAGCTCGTCTATTATAATGCCCTCGCCGTCGCTCGGCACGCTTATCAGTTCGGCGCCCGCAATTTTAAGCGTTTGCAGCACGCCAAGGAACGTGGGCGCTTCAACGAGCACCTTGTCCCCGCGGTCTAAAAATATGCGGCAGATAAGATCCATGCCCTGCATGGAGCCGGTAGTGGGCAAAATGCAGCTTTCATCCGCGTCAACTCCCTTGGGCTTTAGCATATGTTCGCTTATGGCGCTGCGCAGCGGCGCGTAGCCTTCCGTTGCGCCGTATTGCAGCATCTGCTCCGCCTTTTCGTTCAAAAGATAATCCGTTATCTCCTTCACCTGCTCAACAGGAAAGCTTGAGGAAGAAGGGTTGCCGCCGCCAAAGGATATTATGTCGCCCTTTGAAAGCAGCTTGAACAGCTCCCTTATAGCGCTGCCCGTGATTCCGTCCATTCTGTGTGCATAAGCCGGCATAGTTTTTCCTCCCGTAAAAGTATTCATATTCTAAAACGCCCGTTCCGGCGGCTTTGCTTTATTGTACGCCGAAAGAGCGCTCCGATTCAACGGTTATCCATATTATATATATTATATGTTCTATTTCAAGTATTCTCCCGGCACGTCCTTCAATATTATTTTCAGCTCTCCCGCCGCTTCGCCTTGATCCTGGCATATGTCCATAAGCAGCTTTGCCGCGGCTATCCTGTCCGCGTCGCGCGCTTCCGTATCGGTGCATATGTCCGTAAGCGTGGCTATGCATATTTCAACGGTGGCTTCCCGTGTTTTTGCCATATTATCCCTCCTTTTTACAAAATAAGCGGTTGTATATGCCATTGCATATGTGGTATCCTGCTTTTTGAGGTGCATGATATATGAAAAGATTTGTTTGCATGTTTATAATAGCCGCGCTCGGCCTTGCGCTGTGCGCCTGTACGCATACCCCCGCTTCCGTTCCTACTCCCGCGCCGGCGGAGCCATATTCGTCGCCCGCCGCGCCTCAGTTCAGCCTTATCCCCGCCACCCCTGCGCCGCAGGAAAGCGGGAGCATGGCGGATATTTTCGCCGGCGGCGGCACGGAGCTTGGCGAAGCGGACGGCGTGACTTATTCTGAGGAGCGCGTGTTCTATCCCGAAGGCGCGGACGAAGTATCCGCCCTGTTCACGCTTGAATATACCCTGCCCGTGTTCGGCGGCGGCTTCATAGGGGCGGACAATGCCAACGCCGAGGTTGCCGAATATAAGGACGAGCTTTTGACCCGCGCCGCGGAGGAATACCTTCCCTATGCCGATGGCGAGAGCGCGGCCTATGCGCGCGTTGCGTCCCGCGTTACCCGCGCGGGCGGGCTTACTAACATATTCCTCAGCGAAGCAGCCGTTTTCGGCGATGCGGATACCAAGCTCGGCGCGATGGTGCTCGATGCGTTCGGGGAACGGCTTTCCCTTGCCTCCGCCGCAATGGTATACGAAGCCGAGCCCCTTGCCGCGCAGCAGATATTCAACATGATAGAAGCTTCGCCTTCAGCCGCAACATATGGGGACGTGACGGTGGATACGATTGCGCTTGCGATAGATATATATTCCGGCTTTTTTGCGGCGGAGCAGGGCTACGGCGTTATAATACCCGCGGGAGCGATAGCTGCCGAGGAGCAGGGCGCGCTTTCGTTCATAATCCCCAAGGATGCTTTCTATCCCGAATGTGTTGGCGAAACAATAACCGCCGCCGAATATGAACGCCTGCGCGGCCCGCTCAACGACCTTGCTGCGGCCTGTGCGCTGGATTATTCCGATTTTGACTCCTCTTCTCCCGCGCCGTATGTTGCAAGCGCCTTCATGACCCGCCTGCTCACCCGCGGCACGGAGGACATCCGCTCCGTTGCCGTAAACAGGGAGGAATACGAGCGCGCGTATTATTCATACTTCGCTTCGGCCGTGCCTGAGAGCGTATACAGCGACGGGGACGGCACCTATGCCGAAGGCGGCAGCGTTATGCTGCCCGTTTATCCGCACGCGGACTATGTTTTCCGCATTGACGATGCGGCGGCGGAGGGCGATAACGTGACTGTATACGGCATGATATGCTCCGGCACTCCCGGCACGGCGGAAGCATACGAGCTTACCTATGCAAGCGCACTCCTCACTAGGGACAATAGCGCCGCATGCGGCTTTGTGCTGGTCAATATGCAGCTTCGCTGAGCGCTTCGTTCCGCTCCTTCATAAGGCTTAACGCCTGCTCCTTGCCGTCAAAAAGCATCAGCTCAAGCGCCGCGTCCGGCGCAAGCATATTCAGACGCACGAGCGAAAGTATGGTTTCGTTATGCGCCGCCACGGTGAAGCGGTTCTCCCGCTGCGCCTTAACGGTTATCATAAATTCTATGGGCAGCGCGTTGTTCAGCGGGGACAGCGCATACATATCCTTATAGGTAAACGCCATCGTTTCCTTTTTGCCCTTCAGCCGTACCGTGCGGCTGAAGGCGCAGTATTCCCGCTCCACCTCAAGCTCCTGCCTTACGGCCTGCTCAAACGCGCCGTGTATAAGCCGCGCGGTCATTCGGCTGCGTTTGCCGCTCGCCTCCTGCAATGCGGCTATTGCGCTTGCCGCGGTAACGCCGCCGTAGGTTGTGCCGCGCGAAAAATCATTGGAGCCGGATTCCTCCTTTATGCTTTGGCGTATGGCCTCGGCATATTGGGTTATGTACGCGGGCAGCGGCGCGGTTGGGAACCAGGTTATGCCCGAAAGGCTGTCCCCCTGATGCACCTCCTTTGACCAGTCCGCCATGTCCGCCGGGTCGAATCCGCTTGCGCCGGTTATAAGCAGCTTATTATGGGAGGCCATAAGCGCGTTTTTCAGCACAATTTGGTCTATCTTGTCCGCATAAAGCTGCTGCGTGGCAAACATATCCACGTAGCCGTACCCAAGCGCCGTGCCCTTGCGTGGGAAAAGCGCGGTTATTACGAAGGGATATTCCCCGTGCGCGTAGTAGCCCTCCGGCTTAACAATGCGGCTGTCCTCCAGCATCCTTCGCCCCGCAAGGCGCGCCATATGCACGCGGAAGCGGCCCGTCTCCTTATCGTATTCTCTTTCCCAGCATTCAAGCATCAGTATGCGTTCATCGTTCCCGCGGCCCAAATGCGCGTCGCTTTGAGGCATTATAGTATTCGCGTCAGGCTTCAGCTTATCGTAATCATCGGGATAGCGGCTTTTGAACCATTCCTTGGGGTACGGGGCGAACTTGAACACCGCGCGGGAATCCTGTATGTCCGCGCACATGGGGTCCACCATAACGTTGTGCGCGTCCGCATGGCGCAGAAACGCCCCGCCAAGCCCGCCGTCCGCATGGGGGTCGAAGCCCGTTTCCTGCACCATGTAGCCGCCTATGAGCAAATCGTGCAGCAGCTTTGCATATTCGTTTTCGTAATGGCAGCGGCGGTGGTTTTCGCCCAAAATCTCGGTCAGCGCCTGTGCCGCGCGCTCGTTTGCGGGATCGTCCGCGGTAATTATCGCCTCCGGCATCTGGTCCATTAGATCCGCGCGAATGTTCTCTATTGTTGATTGCAGCACGGGCGTAACCGGGCGCGGCTCTCGCGTGTCGCTCTGCGGCACGTCGTGCCAATGCTCGCCCATGTACAGCCTTTCGCAGCGTTCAAGCCGCTGCCACTCGGCGGCGTATGCCTGCCTATATTCATCGAACAGCGCATATATGCGCTCTATCCTTGCTTCGTCCTGTTTCATGTTGTTTACCTTCTCCTTTTTGTATTGTTATATTATTGGTTCATGAAGCTCTTTTGCGGCCTTGCGCTGCCGAGCGGGTCGTATGCGCGGCGCTTTGGCAGTTCCTTTATGCTGCTTTTGTTCGGGCGGGACATAAGGCCGTATCTGAGCGCTTCGGGCGCGTGATCCTCTCCGTCGGCCGCGTCCTCGCGGTTGTGCGGGCTGTACATGAGCATTGGCAACGTGCGGATGAGGTTTTCGCAGCAGTCAAACGCCTGCCACATGGGCCTTCCGTCCGCGCCGTCCGCCATGTATCCCCGCACCCTTTGCCAGCCCGCTATGCGCGCATTGTCCGCGCTTGCCAGCGGCACGCCGCCCCGCGCGAAAAGCTCCGCCAGGCTTTCGCCCTCAAAGCCGTCGCCCTTCAGTATCGCGCCCCGCTTTTGCCACATATCGGGGCTCGCCACGGTGTAGCTTATATCCTCGTCCCCGCTCAGCTTAATTATGCTCTGCGCCACCTGATCCGCCCGCTGCTGCCGGACGTATAGCTCGCGGTAGGTGTATACGCGCCCGTCGCCGTCCACGGCGTGCCAAAGCACGCAGCATGGGTCGTTATAGCCCCAGTCCATCGAGCGGAACCGCCGCCACCAGCGCGGCAGCTCAAACGGGGCGATAACGTGCCTTTGGCGGGAAAATTCGCGGAAGTATTGCCCCGCCATCGCGTCCCAGTCGCCGTAAAGGTGCGCGCGGCGCATATCCTCCGGCAGGCTTTCAAGCGCGCGCAGGTATTCCGGATTCGCGCTCAAAAGTATTTCGTTATCGTATATGCTTGCGGGTATAAAGGCGTAATCCTCCGCCCGCTCGCCGTCCTCCATGCGCCTGTCTATAAACAGCCGCTTCACCCAGCCGTGGCCAACGTTGCCCGGGTTGCACGTGTAATACATCCTCGGCTTAAAGTCCTTTCGCGTGGTGCGGTTGCACGTGGTCAAAAAGCGCATCTGCTCTTCGGTAAAATGCGTGGCCTCCTCCATGCCTATAACGTCGTACTCCTGGCCCTGATACTGATATACGTCGTTCGCCCCGTCGCAATAGCCAAGCTTCAAGCGGCTGCCGTTTGGGAAGCGGAACACGCGCTCCGTGGCGTTATATGCCGCGGCGTCGCCAAGCTCTTTGAGCAGCGGTATAACGTGGTTCTCTCTCAGCTCCGGCAGCGTGCGCCTGAGCAGCAGGCAGTTTAGCCCCTTATAGCCTAAGCACAGCAGCACCAGCTTCCTTCGCATTGCCCAGCTTTTGCCGCCCCCGCGCGCCCCGCCGTATGCCGTATGCGCCGCGGTGGAGGCGAAGAACTCCGCCTGCCGCGGGTTCGGCCTGCCGTATAGTGTCAACTCCATTGCTGCTCCGTTCCGTATGCCGCGCTTGAACCATACAGCCGAAACGCTATCAGCTTTATAAGCCTGCGCCTGTGGCGGGCAATGGTGCTGCGGTCGTAGCCCATGGCCTCCGCAATGTCCGTATCGCTAAGGTTCTGCTCGTAATACTGCTTCAGTATGCCGAAAAACGGGTCCGTCTCCAGCGCCCTCAATGCGCTGTTCATCTTCTTCAGCTCGTATTTATCCGCGCTTATGCGCTGGCGCAGCATGTTTAGCTGCACTGCATGCACCTCCTCGGGGCTGAGCCGCATGCCCGTTTTTATAAGGCTGACCATCGATGCATCGTGCCGCTTCAGCGCCGCAATGCCCTTGTCCCTCAGCTCGCTGTATTCCCGCCGCGAATCCTCCAGCCGCCCTTTTACGATGTTAAGCTGCCTTAGCCGCTGCTCCGCGCTGTGCATGGCGGCCTTCTCCGCATCACAGCCCCTGCCCGCTGTCCTCTGCGCGAGCATACCGTTTTCAATGTACCTATCCATCTGTTGTGTCAGCATTATGCCTTCTCCTTTCATCGCTTTCGCGTTCATTAGAACATCCGTTCGTTTTGCTGTACCGGCATAATATCATCCGAACAATAGTTCCGTCAACCACCAATTTTGTCAAAATGCCGAATCGGTACATAAACATGTACCGATTTTTGCAAAATTGCACAATCGGCGTTTTTATTTTCTTAATTTTGCTGCTTTGGGGCATGCTAATTGAAAAAAGAAAGGATAAAACAATATGAAGAAAAGAAAGAGCTTACCCCACGCGGCAGCCAAGGCCGTTGCGGCCTTCACCGAAACCGGCGCCGAACCCATCCCGTCGGACGTGCAGGGCAGCTACACCGGCACGGATAACCTGTCTCCGGATGAAAAGCCCGTGCAGGATGCGGATGATTTGTAGGAAGCGGGTAGGATGAGGGGTTGAGATAAACAAAAAGCAAATAAGCTTCTTTATAACCTTTTTGCAGGGGGGCCAGGGAAGATTTCGATTTCTCCCCTTAGGCTCCCCTGCACCCCCCCGTAACCCCATTGAAACGATCGCTCCGCGAAGGGGTACGGAGTTGAGCGCCGCCAGTGGCGGATGAAGCGAAACGGAGAACGGGCAGGAACAGGGAGAATTACGAACGGCAGTGAGTAAGGCGACCTTGTTCCAACCTGGGCTCGGTTTAGCTATTGACTGAGGGGTTGACGTAAACAAGAGTAGCCCCGATACACTCCTTCCGTCGAGCCGAAGGCGAGACTGAGGGGTTGAGATGCACACAAAAAAAGAAACCACCCGCTGGGTGATTTCTTTTTTGTGGTGCGGTCAATGAGACTTGAACTCATACGGTTGCCCATACGCCCCTCAAACGTACGCGTCTGCCGATTCCGCCATGACCGCATCTTTGCGAACCGCAAGAGATATTATAACGGCTGTCGGCGCGATTGTCAATCCCTGCTTTTTGCGTATACGCCAAAATTTTTATATTTTTTTGAGAAGATGCTGATGTATAATAGAGCCATGAAAAGAATGATTATATTTTTATTGTGCATAATGCTTGCCGCGCTGCCGTGCGCGGGCTGCGCCCAAGCGGCGGACGATGTATGGATACTGTTCATAAACGCCAAAAAGGGCGACGCGGCACTGATAAGCGCGAACGGCAAATTCTACCTTGTGGACACGGGGCGGGAGGAGAACGCGGACGCGCTGGTGAGCACGCTGAAGGAATACGGCGTTGATGAGATAGAGGGGCTGTTTTTGACGCACAGCCATAATGACCATACTGGCGGACTGAAGGCCGTTGCCGAGGCGTTCACCATAAAGGCGGCGTATCGCGCGGAATTTGCCGAGGCCAACAAAAAGGGGCAGGCGAAGCTGGACAAAAAGCTTGGCAAGGTTGGCCTTGAAAGCACTATACTCCGCGCGGGGGACAGGATAAGCCTTGGCGGCGACGCATATGCAGAGGTGCTTGCGCCTACGGGGCTGAACGGGGACGATGACAACGACAATTCGCTGGTGCTTATGCTGCACGCCAACGGCCATAGGGCGCTGCTTACCGGGGATATGCAGTTCAGGGAGGAGCGGACGCTGCTCAGGCGCAATGCGGACGTTTCGGCGGACATATTGAAGGTGGGCAACCACGGCAACCCGGATGCGACGCTGGAGGAATTTGCAAATGCGGTTGGTGCGGGCATAGCCGTGATAAGCACGGATACCTCCGCCGATACGGATTCCGCCAACGCGCGGGTGATTGCGGCGCTTGGGGAAGCGCAGGTATTTGTAACGGAAAACGATCCCATAGGCGTGATGATAGGCATGGGCAAAGATATAAGCGCAGGCTATGCCTCGATAGTGAATAATTATTAACGGGCATTTTGTGAAAATTGGGCTTGACAAGTCGAATCGAGGTTAGTATATTATATACAAAATTCTGGGGCGGCAAAAAGCCGCGGGAAAGGAGCGCAGCATGGCAAACGTATTGGCAAATGTTTTTGCGGCAATGGCGGCATTTTCTGCGCTCGTAAACTGCACGAACGTTATGCTTGGCGTTCTCCTTATTATGGTAGGGCTGATTATAGTCAGCCTTATTAGCCTTATAGTCATTCTGATTAGGGGCGGGAGAGCTTGCCGTGCATAGCGCATAAAAATACGCTAAGAAATAAGGCGGTTCTCCCGATAAGAAAAGGAGAGCCGCTTTTGTTTTTTAAGAATTTTAAGTTTGCACAAAAAACGGAGGAAAGAAAAATGAAACGGGTTTTTGCAATGGTGATGGCGGTCGTTATGGCCGCGGTAATGTTCGCTGGCTGCTCGGCCGGCGGCAACAACAATGCTTCCAACAATTCCGGCAGCGGCGATACCATAAAGGTTGGCCTGCTGGGGCCGCATTCCGGTGAATACGCCGTATACGGACTGGGCGTGCGCAACGGCGCGGAACTGTATTTCAAAAAGGTAAACGAAGCCGGCGGCATCAACGGCAAGAAGATAGAGCTGGTTATATACGATAACAAGGGCGACGATACCGAAGCCGTAACCGCGTTCACCAGAATGGTTGACGAAGGCGTTACCGCGCTGGTAGGCGACGTGCTTACCGGCAACACGCTGGCGGTGGTCGGCGAGGCAAACGCCGTGAATATGCCCATGATAACCCCCAGCGCGACTGCCGCGGCAGTCACCGTCAAAGAGGACGGCACGGTTTATTCCAACGTATTCCGCACCTGCTTCATCGATCCCTTCCAGGGCGAGAAGATGGCAGCCTTTGCCGCGGAGGTGCTGGGCGTAAAGACGGCGGCGGTGTTCGCGCAGACCGGTAACGATTATGCGCAGGGCCTTGCCGATGCGTTCAAAGCAAAGTGCGCGGAGCTTGGCGTTGAAATAGTTGCCGAAGAAGGCTATGCCAAGGGCGACGTGGACTACAAGAGCCAGCTGACCAACATAGCGGCCAAGAATCCCGAGGTCGTGTTCTGCCCCAACTATTATGAGGACGACGGACTCATCGTTACCCAGGCGCGTCAGGTCGGCGTAACCGGCACCTTCCTTGGCGGCGACGGCTGGAGCGGCGTAAAGAACTACGCTTCCGCCGATGTACTTGAAGGCAGCTACTATTGCTCCGGTTATGCTCCCGCCTCTACCGATGCGGTGAAGCAGTTTGAAGAAGAATTCGTCGCGGCCTACGGCAAGGACACGCTGAACATGTTCGCGGCCACCGCATACGACGCGGCAATGATAATGTGCGCGGCGCTTGAGAAGGCCGAGGAAACCGGCTATGCCCCCGCAAGCGAGGAATACAAGCAGGCCGTTATAGACGCCATAAAGACCGAAGGCGCTAACGTTAAGGGCATCACCAGTGAAGGCGGCTATACCTTTGACGAGTACAACAACCCCATAAAGGACGCCGTAATCATAAAGGTGACCGGCGGCGAAGAAGTGTTCGACAGGATGTTCTAAGCGCAAAGTGCGCATACTTAAAACAGGTTTCTCCATATGACATGCCCACCGCGGAAGGTTTATTGCCTTGACCTTTCGCGGTGGGACGCGGCGGGCAAGCGGGGCAAAAATAATCTCTCTCCACGCGCATGCTTTGGCGCAGGACCCGGCTTGACCCGCCGCACTCCTTTATATATAAAGGAAACAAAGGCAACTATTTTGAAAGGTTTGCTCTATCGTTATGTCAGTATTCACTACGATAATAAAACAGCTTATAAACGGCCTGCAATCCGGCTCTATATACGCGCTGGTGGCGCTTGGGTACAGCATGGTATACGGGATAATAATGCTGTTGAACTTTGCCCATGGCGACGTGATAATGGTGGGCGCGTACATAGCATGGATGATGATGGCGCGCTTCGCCGCCAATCCCATAATAGCGCTTATTGCGGCGGTGATAGGCTGCACGGTGCTGGGCGTGCTGATAGAAAAGGCGGCGTATAAACCGCTCAGGCAGTCCCCGCGCATATCGCTGCTGATAACCGCAATAGGCGTTTCTTACTTTTTGGAAAACGTTGCGCAGCTTATATTCGGCGCAAATGCGCACGTTATACCCACTTTTATAGACGATACGCCCATACAGCTCGGCCGGATAGCCATACCTACCACCGCGCTCATAACCGTTGTAGTTGCGGGCATATCGATGGTTGCGCTGAACGTGCTTGTTAAAAAGACCCGCATGGGTAAGGCTATGCGCGCCGTAAGCGAGGACGCGGGCGCGGCGCAGCTTATGGGCATAAACATAAACAATACCATATCCTTCACCTTCGCCGTGGGCAGCGCGCTTGCGGGCATAGGCAGCGTGCTTTACTGCTGCGCCTATCCCAAGGCAACGCCCACTATGGGCTCCATGCTTGGCCTGAAGGCGTTCGTTGCGGCGGTGCTTGGCGGCATAGGCTCCATTCCCGGCGCAATGGCGGGCGGTTTCGCAATAGGCATTGCGGAGGCGCTTGTATCCTCCGCGGGGCTGAGCGAATGGAAGGACGGCGTTGTGTTCGCAATACTTATAGTGGTACTGCTGGTCAAGCCCACGGGACTTATGGGCCGGCCGATGACCGAGAAGGTTTGATGCAGGTGGCGAATATGAGCAAAAAACGGTTTACATTGCCCAACTGGGCGGCATATTTGATAAACGCGGCGCTGTTTGCGGCCTTCATTATCGGCGGCAATGCGGTGCTTTCAAGCGGGGCGCTGCCCGGATTCATAACAAAGGTTGCCATGCTTATAGGCATTCAGGTAATAGCCGCGGTGTCGCTGAACATATCAACGGGCTACCTCGGTCAGCTTCCGTTGGGCCATGCGGGATTCATGGCGGTCGGCGCATACGCAAGCGCAATTTTTATGACCCGCACGGGCATACCCGCGCAGTACGCATTCCCGCTGGGCATAATAATAGGCGCGGCGGTGGCGGGGCTTTTCGGCGTGCTGATAGGCATACCGGCGCTTAGGCTCAAGGGCGACTACCTTGCCATAATAACGCTGGGCTTCGGGGAAATAATCCGCGTTGTGCTGCTGAATATAGACTCCGTGCTGGGCTTTAAGCTCACTAACGGCGCGGCGGGCCTTCAGGGCATACCCAAGACCACAACGTTTGTAAATGCGTGGCTCATGGTGGGGCTTACCTGCTTCCTTATCCACACGTTTATGAAATCCCGCCACGGGCGCGCGGTGCTTTCCATCAGGGAAAACGAGATTGCCGCCGAATCCTGCGGAATAAACATAACGTATTATAAAACGCTGGCGTTCAGCCTGTCGGCGGCGTTTGCGGGCGCGGCGGGCGCGCTTTACGCCGGGTACCTTGGCATACTTAATCCTTCAAACTTCGGCTTCATGAAGTCGATAGAGATACTGGTAATGGTGGTTCTCGGCGGCATGGGCTCCATGGCGGGCAGCGTTGTTGCGGCAATAGTGCTCACCGCGGCGCCGGAAGCGCTCAGGGCGTTTGACGATTACAGAATGATAGTATATTCGCTGCTGCTTATAGCTACCATGATATTCAAGCCGTCCGGACTGCTCGGCCGGTACGATTTCTCCATGAAGCGGATAATAGAAAAGTGCGTGAACGGCGAGCTGTTTGCTTCGTTCATGCGCGGCCGCGGGAAAGGGGCGGAGGAAGCATGAACAAGCTTGTGAAAGAGCCCAGCTATAACCTGATACCCGAAAGGGATCTGGGCAAGACCCCGATACTTGAATGCCGCCGCATAGGCATAGACTTCGGCGGACTGAGCGCCGTGGATGAATTCACCATCGCCATAGGGCGCACGGAGATTTGCGGCATAATAGGCCCAAACGGCGCGGGCAAGACCACCATATTCAATCTGCTCACCAATGTATACCGCCCAACGCGCGGCTCAATACTGGTGAACGGCGTGGACACGCTCGGCATGACCACGGACGAGGTAAACCGCCGCGGCGTCGCAAGAACGTTCCAGAACATAAGGCTTTTCAAGGACCTTACGGTTGAAGAAAACGTGCTGATAGGCCTGCATAATTCAATGAATTACTCCGTCGCATCAAGCATGCTGCGCCTGCCCAAATATTGGAAGCAGGAGAAAGAAGCGCGCGAGCGTGTGCGGGAGCTGCTGCACATATTCCATATGGAGAACATGACCGCGCAGCAGGCGGGCAGCCTGCCCTACGGCGCGCAGCGGCGGCTTGAAATAGTGCGCTCGCTGGCTACGAATCCGGGCATACTGCTGCTGGACGAGCCTGCGGCGGGCATGAACCCGTCTGAAACGGCGGAGCTGATGGAAACCATACGCAAAATAAGGGACGAGTTCCACATTGCCATAATGCTCATAGAGCACGACATGAAGCTGGTAATGGGCATATGCGAAGGCATAGCGGTGCTGAACTATGGCCGCATAATAGCGAAGGGCACGCCGGATGAAATAAGGAACAACCCCGTTGTTATAGAGGCGTATCTGGGCAAGGAGGACGAATAAAAATGGCTGCCATGCTTAAAGTGAACGATATTCACGTTTACTACGGAAAGATACACGCCGTCAAGGGCGTAAGCTTTGAGGTGAACGAAGGGGAGATAGTTTCCCTTATAGGCGCAAACGGCGCGGGCAAAAGCACCATACTTAAAACCGTATCCGGCCTGATGCATCCAAAGTCCGGCACAATAGAATTCATGGGCAAGGACATTGCGCACATGGAGCCGAACAAGATTGTTACCAAGGGGCTTGTGCATGTTCCCGAAGGCAGGCGCGTGTTTGCGCACATGAGCGTTATGGAAAACATAGAGATGGGCGCATACATACTGGGCAAGGTGCCCGAGGAAGCCGTTGAGGACGTGTTCACGCGGTTCCCGCGGCTCAAGGAGCGGCGCAAGCAGGAAGCGGGCACGCTTTCCGGCGGCGAGCAGCAGATGCTTGCCATGGCGCGCGCGCTCATGAGCAAGCCCAAGCTTATAATGATGGACGAGCCGAGCATGGGCCTATCGCCCATACTGGTGGAGCAGATATTCTCCATAATATATGAGCTTAGGGAAAGCGGCGTTACCATACTGCTTGTTGAGCAGAATGCGAACAAGGCGCTGAAGATAACAGACCGCGCGTATGTGCTTGAAACGGGCAAAATAACGCTCAGCGGCACGGGCAGAGAACTGCTTGAAAAAGAAGAAGTCAAGAAGGCGTACTTGGGAGGCTAAGCGCGCTTACGCGCGCGGTGAAATCCTGCTGGCGCAGGGTGAAATTGCGCTGATGCGCAGTGAAATATGGCTCTGCCATGTGAAATCCGCCTTACGGCGGGTGAGCGTAAGAGATTGTAAAGATATAGGGACGGGAAGCCGTCCCCTTGTTTTTGACAAAAGTTTATAAGATGCGAAGTAGGGACCGTCATTGGCGGCCCGCCCGTGGCTATGCTTTTTACGTTAACCCCTCAGACATTCCTCCAAGAAGGAGCTGGAAATTCGCTGCAAAGCGAATTTTCTGAGGGAGTTGAATTGTCTCCCTGCGAATAAATGAACCATTTGTTAAATTTCGCCTACATGGTGCAAATGCGTCGCCGTTCTGGTAAAATAATGCTGTAAAACTATTTTCGGATAAAGCGCGGCGTTTTTGCCGTGCGGAGGGGTCAATTATGCAAAAGAACGGAGGAGGTTTCCTCACGCGGATCATAAAGGGGCTGGCGATAGGCGTTGCGGCCATGCTGCCCGGCGCAAGCGGCGGCGTGCTGGCCGTTGCCATGGGCGTATATCGCCCCGCGCTTGACGCTGTTACGGGCCTGTTCAAAAGCTTTATGCCCTGCTTTATGTACCTTCTGCCGCTTGGAATAGGCGGTGTTGTGGGGCTTATAGGCACGGGGCGCGTGATGGAATCCATACTGGCGGCGTATCGCGTGAGCGCAATGTGGGCGCTGATAGGCATGGTGCTTGGCGGGATACCTTCGCTTATAGGCGAGGCGAACCGCCGCGGGTTCAAGCCGCGCTATCTTATAGGCACGCTTGCGGGCGCGGCATTGATAGGCGGCACGGCGCTTTTGCAGCATCATCTGGGCGGGGGAGAGGCATTGCCCTTCAATGGCTGGACGGCTGCGCTCGGCGGCGCGCTGATAGGCCTCGGCACGGTCATACCCGGCATAAGCACCTCCTTTCTTATGATATACCTTGGCATATACGAACCGTTCCTTGCCGCGTTCAATTCGTTCAATATACCCATGCTGCTCTGCGCGGGGCTTGGGGCGCTGGCGGTGGTTGCGGCGCTTATCGCGGCGGTAAAGCGGCTGTTCGATAAGCACTACGGCTACGCTTACTATGGCGCGCTGGGCCTGCTTTTGACGAGCGTTGTGCTCATCTATCCCGGGATAAGGAGCGGCTGGGCGCTGGCGATAGATGCGGCGCTGTTCGCAGCGTGCTTCATAATAACCTATTTCCTTTGCAAACTGCCCACCGGCGGCGAAAGCACCGACGCGGCGGATATATTTGCGGAAATTAAAAGCGCGAACAGGCAGAAGGAATAATGCCATATCGCGCATATATATAAATAATAATGCTTTACGGAGGTTACGAATGCTGAAAAGAACCGTTGCGCTGATGCTCTGCATACTAAGCGTATTTACCCTGCTTCCCGCGTTTTCAAGCGCGCAGACCCTTAGCGGCTGGACCAGCAAGGTGGATTACGACAATACCGACCCCAACAAATATTCAATAGAAATAGACCTTGTAAACCAAATAATAACCGTTTACGAGGGGCAGATAGGCGGCCGCATAGTGCTGCAAAGCCTTTGCACCACCGGCGATGCGGAGCATCAGACGGGAGCGGGCACGTTTAAGCTTGGCGATATGAAGGAACGCTTCGGCTACTTTGTGGCGTTCGGCCAGTATGCGCAGTATTGGACGCAGGTAGTGCGCGGAATATACATCCATTCCGTAATGTATAATTCAAAGAAGCTCACCTCCATGTCCCGCGGGGCATACAGAAAGCTGGGTCAGGCCGTGTCCCACGGCTGCGTAAGGGTGCTGCCGCACGTTGCGCAGTTTATATACTATAATTGCCCGCCGGGAACCACCTGCGTAATAAACCGCAAAAAGGCCGCCGATCCGGAGCTTGTAAAAAGGCTGAAGAAGGAGATACCGGCGTATTCCGATTATAAGCAGCCGGAGGATAACCGCGCGTACCCGCCGGAGATACCCGCCGTTATAAAATACGACGGCACGCCCCTGCGCACGGGCTTTTCAAGAACCAAGGATACCACCGTCGCAACCCTTTCCCGCGGGGATAAGGTGATGCTGCTGCAGCTTGCTGCGGACTGGTGCAAGGTGCGCACGGCGGACGGCAAGCTGGGCTATGTTAAGACCGAATATATTTTGGCCTATCCGGACAACGCAAACGCCGTAAAGACCGCATACACCGCAAAGAGCAAAACATATGTTTATAAATCCATGAGCACGGATTCCGCCAAGCTTGCAACCATACCAGGCGGCGCGCAGGCAAACGTTGAATCCAACCCCAAGAAGGGCTGGTGGTACGGCAGCTATAACGGCACATACGGATATATGCGCACGCGCTATGTTATAAAGAGCGAAACGGTTGAATATCCTGTGCTTGAGGATGTGACTCAGCCTTCAACGGGCGCCAACAACTCCGGCGCGTCAAACGGCTGGTCAACCGGCGGCGGAATGTTCAATAACGGCTCCTTCCCCTCCGCAACGCCCACGCCTACGCCTGCCCCCGCGCAGAGCGGCGCCAACGCAAGCATTGCAGCGGGCATAATAGCAAACATGCGCTCCGGCGCGGGCATGGATTTCCCAGTGATAGGCAGCTTCTCCCAAGGGACCGATGTCACGGTGATAAGGCTTGACGGAACGTGGTATTATTGCCAGGTGAACGGGCAATACGGCTATATCTATTCCGGCTGCATAGTAATGAAGTAAAAAAGAAAGGAAACATGTGGAGCATAGGCGTAAAAGCATAAGCACCATATTAAGGCTTTTTGCATTGGCCGCCGCGTTTATATTCGCAGCGGCTTTTGCCGTACCTGCCGCGGCGGAAAACGGCGGCGAAATTCCGGAACGCGACCTTTACGAATTTTCGATTCAGGCGATGGAGGAGGGCAGGTCTCTGCGCGTATGGGGGCTTATGCGGCTTACATACGTTAACCGCAGCGCGGACACAATGTACAGCATAGTTCTGCGCCTGCATGCGAACGACGCGGATGCAAACTGCATGGCCATAGGCTCCGTCGGGGCGGACGGCAGATCCGCCGCATATACGCTGAGCAGCGACGGCGGCATACTTACGGTATCCTTGCCGCACGAAATAGCGCCCGGCGAAAGCACTCGGCTTTTCATGCGGTTCGATATGACATTGCCCGAAACGGGAGACCGCTTCGGCGCCAATTCAACGGGCTATATGCTGGGCAACGCATTACCCATAGCCGCCATGTATGAAAACGGCGCATGGCGCACGGAACCGTATTATTCAAACGGGGACAGCTTTTACAGCCGCATTGCCGACTATAAGGTTGCCATGCAGATTTCCGCCAAGTTTGCCCTTGCGCATACGGGAACGCGCATGAGCTACGATTCCGGCCGCGCATACGAAACATATTATATTGCCGCGCCAAGCGTGAGGGAGTTTGCGTTCGCGCTTATCCCCAATGCAGCGGCGGCGGAAGCCACGGCGCGCGGCGGGCGCGTGAAGGTGCATGCGCTGGGCCAAAGTAAGGCGCACGCGGCGTTCGGCGCGCAATGCGTTGCAAAGGCGATAGACTTTTTCAGCGAAAGCATAGGCGAATATCCGTACAGCGATATATACGTTGTTCCCTTTGACCTTAACGGCGGCATGGAATACCCAGGCCTTATAATGGTGAATAAGGCGTATTTCAAATCCTCTAAATCGACTGAGGGTGCGCTGGTTATGGGGCACGAAACGGCGCACCAGTGGTTTTACGGCGTTGTGGGGAGCGATCAGGTGTATTCCCCGTGGCTGGACGAATCGTTGGTTGAATACCTTGGGTTCGATTTCCTGCGGCAGTATGCCGGTACAGACGCGGCGGATGCGCTTGAGCGGGAGCGTTACTATGCCATGCGCAATGAATACCTGCGCACAAAGCGGCTGGACGGCTCGCTTGAGGAGCTTTCGGGCGCGGACTATTTCTTCATGGTGTATGCCTACGGGCATGATTTTTACGCAAAGTTAGTTGACGAAATAGGCGCGGGCGCGTTCTATGAAGGGCTTAAAACATACTATAACGCAAACTACATGGGCATAGGCACAAAGGAAAAGCTTATAGCCGCCTTCAGCGAAGCCGCGGGAAGGGACCTTACCGGCTGGTTTGAGGCGAACATTGCGCCGGAGGCCGCCCAATGAAGCGCATAGCGGCAATATTGCTCATTATAGCCGCGCTTTTCGCGCCGTGCGGCTGCAAAAAAACGGACGCGAAATATCAATACGCCTTTTTTGATATATTCGACACCGTCACGGAATTGACCATATACGCTGAGAACGAAACGGCGGCGGCGGATGCTGCAAGGGCCGCGCACGAACGGCTGATATATCTGAACAAGCTTTTCGATATATATAATGAATACAACGATGCTGTGAGCCTTATGGCTGTGAACGCATCCGCGGCAAATGCGCCGGTCAGCGTGAGCGAGGAGACCATGGCGCTGCTTAAATTTGCCAAGGAAGCGTATACATTTACCGGCGGCAGGGTGAATGCTGCTATGGGCGGCGTGCTTTCAATTTGGCATGATTACAGGGAAGCGGGGCTTGCGGACGAGGCGAACGCTCAGCTTCCGCCGATGGAGCTGCTTGAAAAGGCCGCGGAGCATACGGACATAAGCAGCATTGTGCTGGACGAAGCGAACGGCACCGTATTTTTTACGGACAGCATGGTGCGCCTTGACGTGGGCGCTATCGCAAAGGGCTTTGCGGGGCAGATAGTTACGGATGAGCTTAACGCGCGCATAGATGCGGGGGAGATATCAGCGGCGCTTATAAGCCTTGGCGGGAATGTATGCGCGGCGGGAACAAAGCCGAACGGCGAAGCATGGCAGATTGCCGTGCAGGACCCGCGCGGCAGCGATAATGCCGCAACGGCGAGCATAGCTTCGGGCTATGTTGTAACGAGCGGGGACTATCAGCGGTATTACACAGTAAACGGCGTGCGCTATAACCATATTATAGACCCCGATACGCTTATGAGCGCGGACAAGCACGCATCCGTTACCGTTATATCGCAAGACGGCGCGCTTGCGGACGCGCTTAGCACCGCGCTTTTTATAATGGATTCGGGCGAAGGGCGCGCGCTTATAGACTCGATAGATGATGCCGAGGCGCTTTGGATAGCCAAGGACGGCGGCATAACGCGCACGGACGGGTTTAATATAGCCGAATAATTTGGTATAATAAAGTGAATAAGCAATACGGAGGGCTTTATATATGGGTCGCATGAGACTGCTGGACAAGGTATTTAACGCTTCTGCAAGCCAGGTGGAGGGTTTCTGCATAGTTAAAAGCGTTGGCATAAAGACAAACGTGAAGGGCGCGGCGTATTTGGACATGATACTGGCGGACGCGGGCGGCGAATGCAACGCCAAGCTTTGGGATTACGCGCCAGAGGTACACGGCTCATACGAAGCGAACACGGTCATAAAGGTGCGCGCCACGATAAACATGTGGAAAGACGGGGAGCAGCTTAAAATAGACCGCATACGCAATTTGAAGTCCAACGAGGAAATTGACATGAGCGAGCTGGTGCCCTGCGCGCCGCAAAGCCCGCAGAAAATGCATGATGAGATATTTGCTGTTACCGAAGGGTTTAACGACCCCGATTTGAAGCTCATCACGCAGTATCTTTTGAAGGAGAATAAGGAGGCGCTTATGCGCTGGCCCGCCGCGCTGAAGCTGCACCACGCCATGCGCGGGGGATTGCTTTACCATACGCTTACAATGCTTGAAAGCGCGAAGGCCATAATAGGCGTATATAAGCGGCTTTATCCCTCGCTCAGCAGCGAGCTTGTTTACGCGGGCATAATACTGCACGACATTGCAAAGACGCGGGAGCTTGTCGTGGGCGAGCTTGGCCTTGCAAGCGCATACAGCACCGAAGGGCAGCTTCTTGGGCATCTTGACCTTGGCATGGCGATGATAGAGCGCGCGGCGGCGGAGCTGATGATAAACGACGAAACGAAGATGCTTTTGCAGCATATCGTAATGTCCCATCACGGGGTGCCTGAGTTCGGCTCACCTAAGCCCCCAATGTTCCCGGAGGCGGAAATAGTGAGCGAGGTAGACTTGCTGGACGCAAGGCTGTTTGAAATGTATGACGCGCTTTCGGGCATAGTCACGGGCGGCTTTACGGAGCGGCTGTGGGCGCTGGATAACCGCCAGCTTTATAAGCACGGGCATGAGTAAGCCGAGAATTGCGGCTTAACAGCCCCTGATAACAGGAGAAACGATACTATGGAGAATAAACCTGTCCTTAACCGGCGGGAAGTGAAGCGGCAAAAGACCGCGAAAACAATGAAAGGCGCGGCCGCGCGCATAGTGATAATGACGGCGGCGCTGCTCATTGCATCCCTTGCGGTGCTGGGCATAAACAGGCTGACGGACTATATACACGAAAAGAATTATCGCGCGCTGAGCGATGAGGAGATTGCCTACGCACTTGTGCGCGGGGAGGAAAAGGAAGCGGAAAACGCGGACGCATCGAGCGGGAAGCGCCTTGAGCTCGCCCGCGCCGCATGCAGCATAGTTGGCAAGGTGAGCTATTTCTGGGGCGGCAAAAGCAGCGCAGCGGGAGTTGACCCCGCGTGGGGAGAGCTTAGGGAGGTTACGAGCAGCGGCAGCGAATCGAGCGGGCAGGTTAGGCCCTACGGACTGGATTGCTCCGGCTTTGTAAGCTGGGCGTTCATACAGCTTGGCTATGACTTCAGCGAGATGGAGACGCTGCTTGGCAACGGCACATGGAACCAATGGGACCGCAGCGCGGACATTGCGTATAATGATATCCGCGTGGGGGACGTGGCCTTCATGAACCGCTACCCTACCGACCAGGGCAACCACATAGGCATATGCATAGGCTTTCTTGAAAACGGCGAGCCGGTGTTCGCGCACTGCTCGTCAAGCTACGACAACGTGGTCGTTACCACGCGCGGCACGGCGTTCAACTACGCCCGAAGGCTGAACATATTCAATTGATCGCCGCTGCATATCGCCGCTGCAAATTTTGGCATAAACGTCCTCATCAGGCATGGGGGCGTTTATTTACACAAAAAAGACCCCTTTTGGGGGTCTACGGATAGCAGAGTGGGGAGGTCATGCGTTTATGTGAGCATTTATTCTTTCCATAAGCATGTTCACGGCAACCATATTGTGGCCGCCTTCGGGGATTATTATGTTTGCATGGCGCTTTGAAGGCTCAACGTACATTTCGTGCATGGGCTTAACGGTGGTAAGGTATTGCTCAACCACGCTTTCAAGGCTGCGCTTTCTTTCCTTAACGTCGCGCATTATGCGGCGCAGTATGCGCACGTCCGCATCGGTATCGACGAATATCTTTATGTCCAAAAGATTGCGTATGCGCTCGTCGCTCAAAAGGAGTATGCCTTCAAGCAGTATCACCGGCGCGCTTTTTATAAGCAGGGTTTGGTTGGAACGGTTATGCACCGTGTAATCATATACGGGGCAAAGCACGTCCTCACCGCGCTTGAGCTTTGCAACGTCCTCCAGAAAAAGCTCCGTATCGAATGCATCGGGGCAGTCGTAGTTTATTTTTGCGCGTTCGTCATAGGTAAGGTCGTCGTGCGCCTTATAGTAATTATCGTAATATATTACGGATACGTCCTTGCCGAAGCGTTCGCTCAAAAGGCGGGTTATGGTCGTTTTGCCCGATCCGGTGCCGCCCGCAATGCCAATGGCCATAATGTCGTTCATGTGCTGTCCCTCCGCGCTGAAAATGCTGCTTTTGATATATTGTATCATATTTTGCGGAATATAAAAAGAACGGCCTTATGAGCCGTTCCTATTATTTTTTTAATTAGCCGGCGTAATGCAGCACCGTGAAGCAATCGTATTCGGAAACGCCGTTTATATAGCAGCCGTAGTCCGTATCCGTATTGACGAACGTTACCCTTATGGTGCCTTCCTCGCCCGCGCGGGTAACGAAGCGGCAAACGTATTCTTCGCCGTCAAGGCTTATTTCGGTTATGGCTATTTCGGTGCCTATGGGCAGGGTCGCATCCTCCTGCGTACCGTCCATGCGCACGGGGAATTCCGCGCTCGTCTCCATGCCCATGTATTCCCAGTCCTCGGCATTGTTCGTATCAAACCTGAATACCCAGGGCGCGGAAGGATCCTTCGCGAAGCGGAAAGAATCCGCATCCATGAGATATGTCGTGCTGCCGCCGCGCGTACCAAGTATGTCAAGAGTTTGGTTCACAGTGAGAGAACCATCGTTCACAGTATCTATGTACCCATAGAATGAAGGCTCTTCGGTCTGAGGCGTGCCGGGTTCAACGTCGATAAGCATGTCGCCGCTGTTGTCATAGGGAACCTCCGGCGCGGCAAGTATCAGTTCGCTTCCGTCGAAGCGGATAACGTAGCTTACAAAATCGTCGCTTTCCATGTCCCCGCTTATGAAAAGCTCCGTCCTTCCGTCCGCGTCAAAATCATATGCCGTGGCCATCATTGCCCACTGTATCTGAAGGTTCATGGTATGCTCGGTGCCGCTTGCGTCCTTAACGCTCAGCGTGCAGTAATCCTGTATCATATACTGTTCGCCGCTTTGCGCAGCTATGCTCACCTTTTCGGCAAGGCCGTCCCCGTCAAGGTCAACCTCGCATTCGCCGTCCTTGCTGAAATCGAGAGAGGCGGATACGGGGTCGCTCTGCACGCCGCCGAAGGTGCGCGCCATAACGCCCGTAAGCGCGGCGGTCAGCTTTTCGTCGTCCGTGTCGCCCGCATGCCAAAGGGCATAATGTATGCCGTCGTGCTCCCATTCAACCAGCTTACCCTTGTCCTCCGCGGCGTACACGGTGGCGTCCACGCAGAACCCGTCGCACTCAACCATTACTATGCACTGCGCGGTGAGCTCATAGTAAATGCCGGATATATTGTCGTCCTTGGCGCTGGCGCGGTAGGTGTATTCCTCCCCGTCATAGGTGAACTGCACTCCCGCAAGCGTGCCGCTGATTATATAATAGCTCACGTTTGTCGCGTCCGCGGGCGCGTCTATGTTCACTCCGGCCGCGCTGAAGGCATCGGCCGAGTCCACGCTGACCATGGGGTTGGGCAGATTGGCTATTGGCGAATCCGTGGGCGTTGAGGTTCCGCTTGTGCAGCCCGCCATGCCGAGCGCAAGCAGGAGCGCAAGCGCGCCCTTTGCAATTTTTACGATCATAGCAAGTATTCTTCCTTTCCGCTCCGCGGCATTGCGCGGGGCTTAGGTTTGTTTTCATTTTCTGCAATTATAACGCATTTTGGTGCGGAATGGTTGCCCGAACATGCATTATTCATGCATTGTTCATAAAGGAAAATAAAGTTGCCGCCGTGGGGTGGCAAACGGGGCGATATGTGGTATGATATAATAGGTTAATAAGATAGGGAGGATGGGCCCATGCGAAATTATAACGACAGTTCCGCCCGCGATGCCGCGGCAAGGCTGCTTTCGCTCGTGAACCGCGTGACAATACTGCGGGAAAAGGAGCCGAGCGACGCGCTGAAGCTGCTTGGCGGCGCGGCCGAATGCATAATAAACGGCGACTGCATGGGAGCGTATATAAAGCACTGCGCGCTGTGCCGCGCGCTTATAAAAAGCCCCGCGCGCCGCGTGAGCGGCAGCATATTTGCGGACTATCTTATCCACCTTGCCGTGGGGTACGAGCATTCCTTTGCGTTAAGCTCTGCCACCGGTATGCTGGACGAGGCGCAGCTTATGCTTTTCAGGAGCGACCTGAGCGCCCTTGGGGAGCTGAGCACGCTTGATTCTGCGGACATAAGCCGCATGGCTATGCAGCGCAGCCGCGAACTCAGTTCCCGTTCCCGCTATGCCAAGGACGATATATCCGTAATGAGCACCGCCGCATGGGGCGGGACCGAGCCTAAGCCCATGCCGCATAATAAAGAAACGATGCCCACGGAAGCGGCGTTGCAGCCGCCTGCGGAGGGCGAATGGCCCGCCTGGAGCTACGGCGAAAAGGGCATGCGCGGCGAATACGCGGCGGACGAGGTGCTTGAGGAAATATACATAAGCCTTACGGAGAGCGATAATTGGAAAAGCGCGGCGCAGGATCTTTTCAATCTGTTTGCATCGTCAGGAACGGGGGTGCTGCTCAGGAGCAGAACGCTTGAATGCCGCACGGACGGGCAGCGGGCATGGCTTGAGGAAGCGGCGCAGAATGAGTGCGCCGTGCAGCTTAGCTGCCAGGAGAAGGCACGGCAGACGCTGAGCGAGCAGGTGATAGCATTCATGCGCGGAACGAAGCCAAGCTGCGTGCTTATATACGGGCCGGAGGCCATGGGCAAGGCGACGCTTGCCCGCGCCATGGCGGATGAGTTCCCGGAGTTGAGGCTTATACAGGCATGCCCCGTGAACGGCGCGGAGATACGCAGTTTGTTTGCGTACCTTGGCGCGCAGCCGCTCAGGTTCATGCTGCTTATGGAAAACGCGGATACATACTCGCCCGCGTGGCGCGCGCTGCTGAATGAATGCACGGGCGCAGCCGTGCCGCAAAACGTTATGTGCGTTGCAACAAGCTCAAGCGCGGCGGGCTTTGCTGGCTTCCCGGTGCGGATAGGGCTTGAAAATATGGAGCTTGACGCTTTCGCCAAAACTGCGGAGGAATTAAGCGCCGCCCGCGCGCCGTATATAGACACGGACGCGGCATGGATACGCAACGCCGCGGTAGATTATCAGCTTGACCCGCACGATGAATTCAACGTCTCTTCCGCTGCGCTCATCGCGGCGCGCTTCATTGCGGCGCATGAATAGGCGGAAAAGAGTAAACAAACTTTGAACAATGGCGCCGCGCTATTTATATGCCGCGCTTTAATTGGTATTATATTCAAAGAACGGAGAGAAACGGATGAAAACACTCGCTTTGGCAATACTTGCATTGGAGGCGAATCCCGCCATATACGCAAGCGACGGTACGCTGAACTATATGCCCATTTTCAAGGTCATAATCGCCGTATATCTATTGTACGTTGCGGTGCTGGGCAGGGGCAAGATACTTGAAAACAAGCATCTGAAGATAGAGGAAAAGAAGTTCCGCACCATAATGCGCGCTGTGGCGCTTGCGGGCGCGGTGTTCACGCTGGGCAACAGCGCGATAGATTTTTTTCTTTACGACAATGCAACCTTTAAGGTGGTCGGAAGCGTCTTATGGATGCTGGGCCTTGCGGCGCTCGTAGCCATGCTGGTGCTGAGCATTGTGTTTACCGACAGGAAGGCGGCTGCCGAGGAGCAGCGCAGACAGGATGAAGAAATGATCCGCAAGGAGCGGAACAAGATGCGCGCCGCGTTCGAGTTCGATGATGAGGACGACGATAAGCCCGAATCCGATAACAAGACGGACGGCGAGTAACAAAACGATGACATGCGCGGACGGGGGAAAGGCTTTCCTTTGAGCGCATAGCATACAAGAACAAAAAAACACAAGGAAAGGATTCATTGAGAGATGAAAAAGAGTTTTCGTATCCTCGCGCTGGTGATGGCGCTGATGACCGCGCTTGGCGCGGCGTCCTTCGCCTCAGCCGATATGCCAACGAACTATGTCGGCGTTACTACGGTAGAAGATACAGATTTCTTCTATCAGGGTCCCGGCACCAATTATGATTTCGTGCAGGGCAAGAACCAGGTTACAGCGGGAACCAAAGTCGCTATTTACAGCATAACTGCCGACGGCAAATGGTGCTATATCGGATTCAGCCTTTACATGGGCTTTATCCAGACCAGCAGCCTTAACGACCTTGTTACCCTGAGGAACGGCACCACCGCTTCCATAAAGGCTACCCTTGCCAAGAGCGGCATAGCTTCCTCCGGCAACAGCGGCAACGTGACGGTCGGCCCCACCGGTTCAACTACCACGACAACCACCACTACCGGCGTTATCTACAACTGCACCAACTGGGTGAGCCTGCGCGCGGAAGCCAGCAGCTCCTCCAAGCGCGTTGCCAAGCTGACCCCGAACACCACCGTTACCGTAACCGGCGAGCAGAACGGCTATTATAAGGTGACTGCGGGCAACTATATCGGCTTCGTACTCAAAACTTATGTCCGCATAACCGGCACCACGGCCACCCCCGCTCCGGGCGGCACAAACAACGGCAGCTCCGGACAGACTTATGTTCCCGGTGTGGGCTGGGTAAATTCCAACAACAACTCCAACGCGAACACTAATCCGAACTGGAGTACCGGATGGGGCAACAACAATAATAACAACAATAACAACACCGGCTGGAATACCGGCAATAACAACTCCGGTAACGTGACTTCCAATAAGTCCATCGGCACCGCCGTCACCACCGGAACAATCAACTTCCGCCAGGGCCCCGGCACCAATTACAGCAAGGTGACGGGCTGCGCGCAGGTCCCCAAGGGAGCCACCGTTACCCTGCTTGAGTACACAAGCAGCGACAACGGCTGGTACAAGGTAATCTATGGCAGCTACACCGGTTACCTCAGCGCCAAGTACCTCAAGGTCACTTTGACCAACAACAACGCCGGCAGCAACAATAATAACTCCGGCAATACCTCCGGCAGCAGCTGGAACACCGGCTGGAACACCGGCAATAACAACTCCGGCAATAACAATTCCGGTTCCTCCGCCACTGCCACCACCGGCACCACCACCGGCAACGTGAACTTCCGTCAGGGCCCGGGCACCGGATATAGCAAGGTTTCCGGCTGCGCCAAGGTTCCCAAGGGCTCAACCGTTACCATACTGGAGCAGACCAACGGCTGGTACAAGGTAACTTATAAGAGCTACACCGGCTACCTCAGCGCGGATTACGTCAGGGTTGTTGGCGGCGGCGCAAGCGCCCCCGGCTCCGCGGGCAGCACCGGCGGCGTAAACACCCCCGGCAGCACCGGAAACAACGTGGGCAGCGTATCCTCCAACGGCACCAAGTATGCCAAGTACACCGGCACCTCCGCCGATATATGGGGCAGCATGAGCGTTGCCGGCACGAACATAAACGACAATATCTACTGCAACGCCGTAAACAACAAGGGCCAGTTCGTGTACAACGCTTACAGCTCCTCCAAGAACAACCTCTATGCGCTCAGCTACCTGACCGACCCCATCGCCGTCATATACGGCCACAACATGAGGAAGGTTGCCAAGAAGCAGACCACCAATCTGGGTATGCATGAGCTGCACCATGTTCAGAACGCATGGCTCGGCAAGGATAAGTGCGAAGCCTGCGGACGGAGCTGCTCCGGCGCCAAGACCTCCACGTTCAACATCAACTACAACGGCAGCAGCAGCTGGACCCTGGTAGGCTTCTTTGAGCTTTCCAACTCCACCATGAGCAGCGCCGCACAGCGCAAGAAGATACAGACCTACGCTTCCTTCAACTCCACCCTTACCGGAAGCGCAAAGCAGCAGTGGGTAGATACCATGATGAGCTACTGCAACAGCAGGTATCTGGGAGCAACTCTCGGCTCCATCTCCGGCAGCGACAAGGTGATGGTGCTTATCACCTGCGCCGATAAGTCCGGCTCCAAGAACCAGAGCATGTATATGATTCTCAAGGGCAACTAAGCTAAAATCAAAAAACGCTCCTCCGTGCGGGGGAGCGTTTTTTGTATGAATTTATTGCTCCACGGCGAACATGTTCAGCCGGCGTATCAGCTTCATGTCCCGGCGGGAAAGTATCAGCTTTTCCATAAGCGCATCGTCTATCATCAGCGGCACGGGGGAGAGTATGCATTTAAGGCTTACCGGCAGCATTGGGTAACGTGAAATGCCAGTCAGCATGCCCTGCACCTGCTCTACGCGGTCTATCGGGTTCACGGCGCAAAGCGAGGCATGCTCCATGCGGTTGGTTTGGTTGTCCAGCGAAAAGTTTGTTACCGCATCGAAATACTCTGCCGTGCCGTAATAGAGCGAGCGGCAGGAGGAGAGCGCGTCGTCATCAAAGCTTGGCACGTCCAAATAGAACACCGCTGTGCATGGCTCCGTGGCCCTGTCCAACTGAAGCACGTTCTTTACGCAGCGGCCTATACGCCCATCGTAAAAGTAAACGTATATGCGGCTCTGCTGGAAGAACGCGCAGGATTCGCCGTGCGCCTCGCCGTGAGTGAACGTGCGCTGGTCGAGCAGCTGCTCTATTCGTATGTCAAGCGCGGCTGCAATGTCGTAAAGCGTTTCAACGTCTATTGCAATGTCCCCGGTTTCATATTTTGAAAGGGTGGCCTTGCTTTTGTGTATCATTGCGCTCAGCTGAATAAGCGTCAGCTTCTTTGCCCGGCGGTAAAGCCGTATCCTTGCGCCCACGCGCGCGTTTATCCCGTTCATGTAAGTATTCCCTCCGTGTAATGCATACAAAAGTTTCGTATAAATCAACTTTATGCGCTTTTGACGGCAGATTTATGCCATAACGTGGCATATTATACCGCTGATATATAAATAATTCTACTGTGAATAAACAAATTCCTGCATGAGTTTCGCCAAACGAAAAGTATATTATTTGCGCCGAGGGCCGATTGAAATGTATCCTAACAAAGAACGCAGATCCCCTAATTTAGCGATATTCAGCGGAGGGTGCTATTTTATGCAGAAAAACGCAAAGAGCTCATTGAAGGATGTTATTGTTGTCGGCTTCGCCATGTTCGCCATATTCTTCGGCGCGGGCAACCTTATTTTCCCGCCGTACCTTGGCATGGTATCCGGTCAGGAATGGTTCAAGGGCTTCCTGTGTTTTATGATAGCCGATGCCGGCCTTGCCGTTATGACCGTGCTTGCCATGATACGCTACGACGGCACGGTCTGGAGCATGCTCAGGCGGCTTCATAGGCCCGCTGCCGCCGTGATGGCCACGGTTGCCATGCTGTGCGTGGGGCCGCTGCTCTGCATACCGCGCACCTGCGCCACCACGTTCGAAATGGGCGTGCTGCCGCTGTTCCCCGAATGCAGCCCGTGGCTTTTCGGCGCGCTGTTCTTCGGCGCGGTGTTCATACTCACCGTAAGGCCCAGCGCCGTTATTGACATAATAGGCAAATTTCTCACGCCCGCGCTGCTTTTGACCCTTGCGGTGCTGTTCGTGAAGGGTGTAATCCACCCGATAGGCACAATAAGCACCGCCGCGCCCGCCGTAAACGTTGCGCAGGAGGGGCTGCTTGCGGGCTACCAAACAATGGATGTGTTCGGCGCGCTTGCCATAACGCTTGTGGTGGTGAACACGGTCAAGGAAAAAGGGTATAGCGAAGAAAAGCTCCGCTTCAGCGTAATATCAAAATCCAGCATTGTTGCTGCGCTCGGGCTGTTTTTCGTGTATTGCGCGCTCAGCTTCCTCGGTGCAACGTCGTCCGAGCTTGAGCTTGGCGCGGTGAATCAGGCCGGCCTTGTGGTGACAATAACCGAACTGCTGCTGCAGCGCTTCGGCGTGGTGCTGCTGGCGGTGATAGTGCTTTTCGCCTGCCTTACCACGGCAATAGGGCTTACCTCATCCTCCGCGGAGTTCTTCTCCCGCCTTACAAAGAACAAAATTAGCTATCCAGTAATGGTCGGCATAGTCTGCGCGGATGGCTTGGTAATAAGCACCGTGGGTATTTCCACCATGATAGATTTTGCGTCCCCCATACTGAACATAATCTATCCAATAATACTTACGCAGATAATTCTTTCCTTCTTCAACGAGAAGATAGCCAACGACAACGTGTACCGCGGCGCGGCGATAGGCGCGTTTGTAATGTGTACGCTGGATGTGATAGCCGGCTTCGGCGTGGAACTGCCGTTCCTGCAATATCTGCCGCTTGACTCGGTCAAGCTCTCATGGATACTGCCCGCTATGCTCGGCGGCGTGATAGGCGCGCTTATACCCATGCGCCGCGCCAAGTGCAGCCTTGCCGCGCAGAAGGCGTGAATGGTATAATAGCATATGCATTCTTGTCCCCCGCATGAGATGTGCGGGGGATTTGTTTAAGGAGAGACTTATGCAAAGGCAAAAGGGCGCGTGCCTTATATGCGGTGAGCCGCTTGTGTATCTGAAACAGGCGGAAATGATGAAGTGCAGCTTCTGCGGCAAGGAAGAACCAAGCTACGCCAAATGCGGCGCGGGGCATTACGTTTGCGATGAATGCCACGCCAGACAGGGCATAGAATCAATAATGCGCTACTGTGCCGCTGCCGCCGGGCGCGACCCTATAGCCATGCTTACGGACATGATGAACGACCCGTATATACATATGCACGGGCCGGAGCATCACACAATGGTGGGCGCGGCGCTCATGACGGCATACAGGAACGCGGGCGGGGACATAGACCTGACCGCGTGCCTTGCGGAAATGAAGAAGCGCGGCGCACGCTGCCCGGGCGGCTCATGCGGATTCTGGGGCTGCTGCGGCGCGGCTGTAAGCGCAGGCATGTGCATGAGCATTATAACCGGCACAACGCCGCTGAGCGGCAAAACATGGGGCTTGGCTAACATCACCACCGCGCGCGCGTTGGAAGCGATAGGCCGCATAGGCGGGCCGCGCTGCTGCAAGCGGGACAGCTTTACCGCGGTTATTGAGGCGGCAAAGGTGATGGAGGCGGAGCTTGGCACCGCGCTTGATATGCCGCCGTGCGTAACGTGCGCCTTTTCTGCCGAAAACAAGCAGTGCCTTGGCAAAAACTGCCCGTATTTTCAGGGTAAAACCGAATAAATGGGTTTATGGTTTCACCCTTCCATCACCGCCGTTCTGAAGGATTGCGGGGTCATAAGCTTATGCTTAACAAAGTTGCGGGTAAGGGTTTTGGCGTTGTGGTAGCCCACGTCTAAGGCTATGTCCATAACGCTCCTGTCGGTAGTGGTCAGAAGTTCGCAGGCACGGTTCACGCGCACGGAGTTCAGATATTCTTCAAAGTTCTTTTCAAGCTGATACATAAGCACGCGGTTAAGCTCCTGCACGCTCATGCCGAAGCGGGAGGCCGTGTTCTGCGCGGTAAGCTCCTCGTCGTAATAACGGTAAATGTAGCGCACTATTTCATATGCCTTACGGCTGTCGTCCACCTTGCATATTTCGCCCACACGGGCGTATGTTTTGCGGTATTCGTTTATCTTCATGCCAACGCGGGCGGAGAATACCTTTGATATGTGGGACGAATCAACATAGCCCAGCACCTCCGCAAGCTCCTCCACCGTAAAATCGGTATACAGCAGATAGTTTGCCGTTTTGCCAATGCGCATTTCGTTCCTCAGGTCAACGAAGCTTAGCCCCGTTATGCCAGTTATGTAGGCGCTTATGCTGCTTTCGCTCATGTAAAACACGCGGGAGAGCATGGATAGCGTAAGCTTTTTGTTGCAGTGGGCGTACATGTAGCGCAGTATCTCGCTCCTGTCCGGCACGTCGTCCTGCTCCATGTAATCCACCGCCCCGCTGTATGCGCAGCTGCGCTCGAACATGACAATGAGTTCCACAAGCTTATTCATAACGAATATGCTCCCCAGCGGCTTTGCCGGGCTTTCCAGCGTGGATTCCATGCCGAGCTCATCCCTCAGCGCAAGGAACAGCCGGTCTATCTGCGCGCCCATGCGCTTGTCCGGCGTTATTACGGGGGAAGCGTCAACATCGCGCATCCACATCGCCGGCAGGCCGCCCGCATCGTAAAACGCCTTCATAACGCGGTTTAGCGTATCCAAATGATATACCAGAAGATAATATTGCAGCGGCTCCTCAACGGCGGTTACGGTGGTTATCTGCCACGGCAGCACCGCAACAAGCGATCCCGGCTCCAGCTTATACGGGCGTGACTGTATGCTCATTTCCCCCCGCCCCTTGCGTATCAGCAAAAAGCGCGCCTCCTGGTGGATAAGCGGGCGGGTTGGGGCCTCTATAACCTCCTGATCGAAGCTGGCAAGCTTGCTTTGGTCAAGGCGGGAACGCGCCATGGATTGCATCTGTATAATATCCGGCATATGTTCTCCTTTGCGCCGTGCGCATGAATCGCTTAACATAATAATAGCCCGCCTCGCTTGCTTTTTCAATATAAAAAGGACAAACAGACCGATTTTTATTGTATATATTCCGCGTGTCTTAATGTCCGTTTTGGTGCAGAATGCCGTGCCTTGCTGTCCGCGGACGGCGGAAAAGCGTGCTTGTGCAATGAACGGCGGTAATACGCACGCAGAAAAGGCGGCCGTTTATTACCGCAAAAGGGCTAACGTGCGTCCTGCGGGGGAGGCGGGCGCATTGTATAATAAATCAAGTACCAATGGGATCATTGAACTTAAACGCAAATGTATTTAAAAGAACAATTGAATGACGGAGGATGGAGAACTATGGACAATATCAGGGTTGCCGTATGGGGCTTCGGCGCGATGGGCGGCGGAATAGCCAAGGTTTTGCTTGAAAAAAAGGGCGTTGAAATAACCGGAGTGTGCGATATTCACCCCGCGCGCGTGGGCAAGAGCATATTTGAACTGCTTGGCGTTGAGCGCGGAGAGCGCAGGGACGTGGTGGTTTGCGACGATATAAACAGGGTTGCTGCACGCGGCGCGGCGGATATATGCGTTATAGCTACGGATTCCTTCACCAAAAAGGTATTCCCCAAAATAAAGCTTGTGGTTGAAAACGGCATAAACGTTATATGCACGGCGGAGGAGATGAGCTACCCCAAGGCCAATCAGCCCGAGCTTGCGGAGGAAATGGATAAACTGGCCAAGGCCAACGGCGTATCCATACTCGGCACGGGCATAAACCCCGGCCTTATGATGGACCTGCTTGCGGTGTGCCTTTCCGGCTGCATGACGGACGTGCAGAGCGTGCAGTGCCGCCGCGTGAACAGCCTTTCCCCCTTCGGCCCGGCGGTAATGGAGGAGCAGGGCGTGGGCCTTAGCATAAAGGCGTTTGAGCAGGGCGTTGAGGACGGCAGCCTTGCGGGTCACGTGGGCTTTGCGGAATCCGTCGGCATGATAGCCGAGGCGCTCGGCTGGAAGGTGGATAAGTTTGAACAGCAGATGAAGCCCATAGTTACCACCGTTGACCGCAAATCCCCTTACGGCTTTGCCAAGGCGGGCGACGTTGCGGGCGTTAACATGACCGGTCAGGGCTACGTTAACGGCGAGCTGAAGATAGACATGATTCATCCCCAGCAGATAGAGCCGGAGATGGAAGGGACGCACACGGGCGACTATATAGTGCTAAAGGGCACTCCCAACGTGAGCATGGCCATAAACCCCGAGGTTGACGGCGGCATTGGCACCATTGCAATGATGGTGAACATGATACCCCATGTTATAAACGCGCGGCCGGGACTTAAAACCATGCTCGATCTGCCCGTTCCGCGCGCCATAATGGGCGACATGCGCGACATGATAGAAAAATAAGCATTTTTACGCATCGGGAGGCGAGAAAAAATGGCAAAAAAGGGCGACTGGGTATTGACCCATAATATTATTCTTACGCCGCAGCAGCGCGCGCCGCAGGTTCCGGAGGATACGCACGGCGTACCGCTTGAAATGTGGGTAAAGGGACATTTGACGCAGGATGCCGAAATAGGCGACGAGGTGGAGATAATAACCCGCACGGGCAGGCATGTGCGCGGCAAGCTGCTGGAGGTAAACCCGCGCTATACTCACGACTACGGCGAATTTGTGCCTGAGCTGCTTGAAATAGGCGACACCGTGCGCGGCATACTTTTCGGAGGTGACGACAAATGAAGGACATGAGCTATAATGCGGTAATGGGACGCAGGGCGGAAATAATAAAGTCCGCCGTGGGCATGGATTATTCCCGCTTTGAATCCGGTTCTATCGCCTTCGATTACGAGGGCATGATGAAGGCCACCGGCCTTGACATAAACGAGGTGCGCCGCATACAGGAAAGCTTTGCCATCGGGCATACTCCGCTGATAGAGCTTAAAAACATAACGTCGCTTGCGCGCAAAATGGCGCCCAAGGGCAAAGGCGCGCGCATATTCATAAAGGATGAAGCCTGCAACCCCAGCGGCAGCTTTAAGGCGCGCCGCGCGGCAACCAGCATATATACCGCCCGTGAAATGGGCTACAAAGGCGCAATAGCCGCCACCAGCGGCAACTACGGCGCGGCCGTGGCCAGCATATGCGCAATGGCGGGGCTTAAGTGCATAATAGTGCAGGAATGCTACGATTCAAAGTATATAGGCCAGCCGGAAATAATAGAAAAGGCCAGAAAGTGCGAAGCCTTCGGCGCGGAGGTGGTTCAGCTTTCCGTAGGGCCGGAACTGTTCTATGAAACGCTAAGAATGCTTGAGGATACGGGCTACTTCAATGCCTCCCTCTATACGCCTTACGGCATAATAGGAGTTGAAACGCTTGGCTACGAAATTGCGGAGCAGTTCCGCGCGCGCTTCGGTAAGGATCCGGACGCGGTGGTATGCACCAATGCCGGCGGCGGCAATTTGACCGGCACCGCGCGCGGCTTGCGCAAGGCCGGCTGCAGCGCTAAGGTAATAGCCGCAAGCGTTAACCTGAGCGGGCTGCATATGGCAAGCGACACCCAGTTCAACAAAAAATCCTTCACCACCGGCCATACCGGATTCGGCGTACCGTTCTCCACCTGGCCGGACAGGAGCGACGTGCCCCGCAGCGCGGCAAGGCCGCTTAGGTACATGGACCGCTACGTTACCGTTGCGCAGGGCGAGGTGTTCTACATGACGGAAATGCTCGCCTCCCTTGAGGGGCTTGAGCGCGGCCCCGCGGGCGACACCTCACTTGCGGCGGCGTTCAGCGTTGCGCAGGAGATGGACGAGGATCAGTGCATTGTGGTTCAGGAGACCGAATACACCGGCGCAGGCAAGCACGTTAATCCGCAGCTTGCGTTTGCCCGCAAAAACGGCATAGATATTCACTTTGGCGATCCTGCCGAGGAAGTGCCGGGCAAGAGCATAATTCTGCCGGCGCATCCTTCGCTGATAAAGGCGCGGGACTTCAACATTGAGCATATGCGCCATTCGCTTATAAAGAACGCAGTGGCAAGCGTTGACCACGCCCCCACCGAAGAGGATATACGCTTCCTTGCGGAAGAAGTGCAGCGCGACGAAGCATATGTAAAGGCCGTGCTGGCGGAGCTGAAGAAATAAGCAATCATTGGTACATCGCGCCGCAAGGGGCTAAGGAGAGATGCGCGTTTTGCGGCGCGGCAGGATTTATATTATCGGGAGGAAAGTAACTGATGAAAAGAGATGACGATTATCAAGTGCGCCGCCAAAGCGTGGCAAATTTGAGCGACAAGGAGCTGGAGCAGCACTTTTGGCAGCTTGCCGAGCAAATAGTTGACCCGCTGCTCAAACTTGGCTACGAAAACACATCCCCCGCAATAGAGCGCAGCGTGCTGCTGAGAATGGGCTTTTCCTCAATAGAGGCAAAGGCCATTGCGGACGGCTGCGTTGAGCATAATCTGCTGGGCCACGGCGCGGGCAACGTGGTATACAGGCTTGCAAAGGCCAAGGGCATGGACTATATCGACGCGGGCAAGGCGCTTTGCGAGGGCAGGCTTTGGGATGAAGCCGCGGCGCAGTTTTAATGGGAGGCAAGGCATGAGCGATTACAGATTGGACCCCAACGACAACATAAACGTGTCCGAAATACTGGACGATCTTGAACATTATCATCCGCGCCGCCATGGGTGGACGTGGCGCACGCCCGCGCCCGGGCTGAAGCTGGGCCAGTTCACATACGAGGACTGCTCGGAGCCGCTTAAATCAAGCGTACCCCTGCCGCCGGCGCATTACTTTGGCGATATAGACCCGCAGCCGCTGCCCACAATTACAACGGAAATAGCATCGGGCCGCTTTGAGGACGATATACGCCGCATGAGGCTTGCCGCGCACCACGGCGCGGATCACATAATGGTTATCCGCACCGCGGGACAGAGCCACTTTGACGGGCTTATAGAAGGCTCCCCGCAGGGCATGGGCGGAATACCCGTTACCCGCAAGCAGGTGCGCGCGCAGCGCAAGGCGTTGGATATGATAGAGGACGAGGTCGGCCGCCCCATAAATTACCACAGCTACGTTTCCGGCGTTGCAGGGCCGGATATAGCGGTAATGTTCGCGGAAGAAGGCGTGAACGGCGTTCATCAGGACCCGCAGTACAACGTTATTTACCGCAACATAAACATGATAAGGAGCTTTGTTGACGCATGCGAGAGCAAAAAGCTGATAGCGTGGGCCGGACAGGCGCAGATAGACGGCGCGCATAACGCCAACGCCACCGCGCGCGACGCATGGAAGGTCATGCCGGAGCTTATGGTTCAGCATGGCATAAACGCCATATTCTCCGCCAAGGTAGGCGTGGATAAGAAGAACATTTGCCTTTCCACCGTTCCCCCCACGGCTACCCCCGCGCCCTGCATACATATAGACCTGCCCTATGCTGTTGCGCTGCGCGATCTTTTCCACGAATACCGTATGCGCGCGCAGATGAACACAAAGTATATCGAATCCTCCACGCGCGAAGCCACCGTTACCCATGTGCTGAACATGATGATATCAAAGCTTACAAGCGCCGATATACAGTCAACCATAACGCCTGACGAGGGCCGCAACGTGCCGTGGCATATATACAATATTGAAGCGTGCGACACGGCGAAGCAGGCGCTTGTGGGCATGGACGGGCTGATGGAAATGGTTGAGCTGAAAAAGGACGGCTACCTTAGGGAAAAGGCGCGCGAGCTGAAGGAACGCGCTGTGCTGTTCCTTGAGGAAATGGTTGAAATGGGCGGCTACTTCAACGCCGTTGAAGCGGGCATGTTCGTGGACAGCGGCATGTTCCCGGAGCGCAACAACGACGGCATAGCCAGGAAGATAGACGGCGGCATAGGCGCGGGCACGATAGTTAAGCGCGAAAGCGACTATATGGCCCCCGTTACCGCGCACTACGGATACAACAACATTGCCCAGTACGGCGCAGCCAACCCCAGCGACCTTATAGGCGGCTGCACGCTGGAAAATCCGGACAAGATAGTGTTCATAGACGAGCTGGACGAAGAGGACAACTGCACCGTGCGCATGGCGGAGGTTAAGGAGTTCGCACAGCCCGGCGCAAAGCTTATACGCCCCGAAATGGAATGGCTTGCCGACGGCACGGTTATGCTGACCATGTTCTTCCCGGCAAATAAGCTGATAGCCGAGGCGGCGGCGATAGAATGCTGCAAGCGAATGAACCTGACGGACATAGAGGTGATATCTAAGGAGATAATGCACCCCGCCGAGGGCACGCGCATAGAGGCCAAGGGCAAGGTTCCCTTCAGCATAGAAATAGACAAGCTGGTGCTGCCCAAGGAGCCGGACGTGATGAGCGACGACGAGATACGCGCGGACATAGAACGCAAGCCCATGAAGGTCGTCTGCGGCACGGTGGGAGAGGATGAACACAGCGTGGGCCTTAGGGAGATAATTGACATAAAGCATGGCGGCATAGAGAAATACGGCATAGAGGTGCATTACCTTGGCACCAGCGTGCCGCCCGAAAAGCTGGTCAATGCGGCGGTTGAGCTGAATGCGGACGCAATGCTCGCTTCCACCATAATCAGCCACGACGATATACACTATAAGAACATATCCAAAATAAACCGCATCGCTACCGAAATGGGCATACGCGATAAGGTCATATTCGTGGCCGGCGGCACTCAGGTGGCCTCCGCACAGGCGCGCGCCAACGGCGCGGACGAAGGCTTCGGCCGCGGCAGCCACGGCAACCACGTTGCCACCTTCCTTGTAAAGAAGCGCTGGGAGCTGGAAAAAGAAGGGAAGATGTAATGCTTTTAGGGGGGCCGGGGAAGATTTCGATTTCTCCCCTTAGGCCCCCTGCACCCCCCGTAACCCCATTGAAACGATCGCTCCGCGAGGGGTACGGCACTGTACAATGTGCTTGCACTGTACTAAAAGGCTCCCCGGACGGGGAGCTGTCGCCGCAAGGCGACTGAGGGGTTGAGGGAAAAATGAGCAGCTCCGATGCAACCCCTCCGTCAATTCGCTATCGCTCATTGCCACCTCCCCTTTCAGGGCAGGCTTTTGGGCGGCGATTGCACAAACCAAAAGGCTCCCTCACTGAGGGAGTCCGTCCACCGACTGAGGGGTTGACGACAGGCAGGCAAAAGCCAACGGACTTCCCCACACAATTTTATTCATAGCAGGTACACATGAAAGCAGACGTTCTTGTTGCAGAAATAGGCTCCACCACAACGCTTATCAATGCGTTTTGCGGCATAAGGAGCGGCGAACCGAAGTTCATCGGCCAGGGGCAGGCGCCAACCAGCGTGCTGGAAGGCGACGTGCGCATTGGCCTGAACGGCGCCATAGAGGACCTTAAAGCCAACCTTGGCGCGGATAAAATAGAATACGGCGAAATGCTTGCCACGTCCAGCGCGGCGGGTGGGCTTAGGATGTGCGTACACGGCCTTGTGTACGACATGACCGTTAAAGCCGCCGAAGCCGCGGCGCTTGGCGCGGGCGCGATAGTTACCATGGCCACGGCGGGCAAGCTGAGCGAATATGATATAGAGGATCTTAAAGAAGCAAAGCCGAACCTTATACTGCTTGCGGGCGGAACGGATTACGGCGAAAAGGAAACCGCGCTTTTCAACGCCCGAATGATAGCAGCAAGCGGTGTTAAGGCGCCGGTGATATATGCGGGCAACGTGCAGAATAAGCGCGCGGTGGAGGATATTTTCCAAAAAGCGGGCATAAGCTGCACCGTTACGGAAAACGTGTATCCTAAGCTTGACAAGCTTAATATTGAACCCGCGCGAAAGATAATCCATCAGGTGTTTGAGGAGCATATTATAAAGGCCCCGGGCATGGAGCATATACGCGACATGGTGACGGGCCACATAATGCCAACCCCGGGCGCGGTTATGGAGGCCGTGCAGCTTGCCTATAACGAAATAGGCGACGTTGTGGCCGTGGACATAGGCGGCGCGACCACGGACGTACACTCCGTAACGGGCGGCAGCGAGGAAATAGGCATATTGCTCACAACGCCCGAACCCTTCGCAAAGCGCACGGTTGAAGGCGACCTTGGGCTTTATGTAAACGCGAAAAACCTTGTTGAGCGCATAGGCGCGGATGCGCTGAGCGCGGAGCTTGGTATAGATATGGATGCGGTGATGGCGAACTATCTGCCCATACCGAAAAGCGCGGAGCAGTTTAAGCTGACGGAGCGGCTCTGTAAGGAGGCGGGGCTTGTGGCGCTTGAGCGCCACGCGGGCGCCCTCAGATACATTTATACGCCGAGCGGACGCCGTACCGTGGCGGAGGGCAAGGACCTGACCGCCGTGCGGACAATAATAGGCACGGGCGGTGCGCTGACAAGGCTGCCGCACAGGGAGCAGCTCCTGCGCGCGCTGGCGGACTGCAACGCAACGGGCATGATGCTTTACCCCAAGCCCGGCAAGCTAAGGACGTTGTTTGACGACGATTATATTATGGCGTCGCTCGGCGTGCTGAGCAGGCATTATCCGGACGCGGCGCTGGCGCTGCTGAAGCATTCGCTGGGCATATAAGGAGAGGCCGCCATGTACCCACGCATAGTTGTTGACACGAAAAAGCTGAAGCATAATATGGACGCGCTGATAGCCATGGGCCATGAGCAGGGGATAAGCATTGGCCTTGTGAGCAAATGCGTATGCGCACACGCGCCCATAATAGAGCTGATGAACCAAACGGAGGCGGACTTCATTGCCGATTCCCGCCTGCTGAATTTGAAGAACATAAAAACCAAAAAGCCGAAGTATCTTCTGCGCATTGCGCAGGCGTGCGAGGCCGCGGACGTTGTTGCATACAGCGACATAAGCCAGCAGAGTGAGCTTTCCACCGTTAAGCTAATCGCTGAGGAAGCCGCGCGGCAGAATAAGCGGCACAGAATAGTTCTCATGGTGGACATGGGGGACCTTCGTGAAGGGGTGTTCTATAAAAATCGGGAGGAACTGCTGCGCATTGCCAACGCCGTGAAGGAAGCGGAAATGCTGGAGCTGTTCGGCATAGGCGTGAACCTTACCTGCTTCGGCGGCATAATACCGGACGAGAACAACCTGGGCGGGCTTGTTGAAACGGCGAAGTGGCTGCGGAGCGAAACGGGGCTTGGCATACCGTTTGTATCCGGCGGCAATTCAAGCAGCCTTATAATGCTTAAGGAAGGCCGCATGCCCAAGGGCATAACCAACCTTAGAATTGGTGAAGGGTATCTGCTTGGCAACGAAACGGTCACCGGCAGCGTTATGGAAGGACTTTACGGCGATGCATTCACGCTGGAGGCGAGCATTGCGGAGCTGAAGCGCAAACCCTCCAAGCCAATAGGCCAAAGCGGAATGAACGCCTTCGGCGAAAGCGTTGAATTTGCGGACAGGGGCGAAATGCTGCGCGCAATACTTGCAATAGGCCGGCAGGATGCGGACATAGGCGGCCTGACCCCGCTTGACGAGGGGGTGGAAATACTGGGCGCAAGCTCGGATCACCTTATTGTGAACCTTACGGAAGCAAAGGGCAGCTTTGCCGTGGGCGATGTGCTGCGCTTCGGCGTAAGCTACGGCGCGCTGCTGAATGTATATTCGGGTGTATATGTAGACAAAGTATACATTCCTTGATATAATCAAATCAAACAAAAAAAGGAGAAAGAGTATGCCTGTAAATCTTAAAGGACGTTCGTTTTTAACACTGAAGGACTTTTCAAGCGAGGAGATAAGGTATCTGCTTGACCTGGCGCATGACCTGAAGGCAAAGAAGCGCGCGGGAATAAAGGGTAACCTGCTTGAAGGGCGCAACATAGTGCTGCTGTTTGAAAAAACCTCCACCCGCACGCGCTGCGCGTTTGAGGTCGCCGCATATGACGAAGGCGCAAACTGCACATTCCTTTCAAACAGCCAAATGGGCAAAAAGGAATCGCTTGAGGACACGGCGAAGGTGCTGGGCCGCTTCTATGACGGCATTGAGTTCCGCGGCTTTAAGCAGAGCGATGTTGAAATGCTTGCCAAGTACAGCGGCGTGCCCGTATGGAACGGCCTTACGGATCTTTATCACCCCACGCAGATATTGGCCGACCTTTTGACCATAGAGGAGCATGTGCATAAGCCGCTGAACAAGGTGAAGTTCGTTTACGCGGGCGATGCGCGCAACAACATGGGCAATTCCCTTATGATAGGCGCGGCAAAGATGGGCATGGACTTCGTTGGCCTTGCGCCGAAGGAGCTTTTCCCGAGCAAGGAGCTTGTGGACGAGATGAAGGAGGTCGCAAAGACCACCGGCGCTACCATAACGCTTACCGAAAACATAGACGACGTGAAGGGCGCGGACGTTATATATACCGACGTTTGGGTATCCATGGGCGAAGAGGACCAGTTTGCCGAGCGCATAAAGCTGCTTGAGCCCTACCGCGTGAATGCGGAAATGATGGCCAAAACCGGCAATCCGGACTGCATATTCCTGCATTGCCTGCCCAGCTTCCATGATCTTGAGACCGTTGTGGGCCGCGATATACACGAAAAGTTCGGCCTTACGGAAATGGAAGTGAGCGACGAGGTGTTCCGTTCCCCCGCATCCAAGGTGTTTGACGAGGCGGAGAACCGCATGCACACCATAAAGGCCGTAATGGTAGCCACAATAGGCAGACAGTAAACAAAACAGAATAGATCTTGCTGAAAAACGGGCCATAGCATCGGCCCGTTTTTTATGCTGAGGAAAATTAAAGTGCCGTGCCTTTTTTAGGCACGAAAAGCTGCGCCATGTCGGCGCGCTCCAGCTCCAGCAGCTTTATTTTTTTGTCAATGCCGCCGGCGTATCCGGTAAGGCTGCCGTTTGCGCCCACTACGCGGTGGCAGGGTATGATGACGGAAATTTCGTTGTGCCCCACTGCACCACCAACGGCCTGCGCGGACATATTGGCAAGCCCCCGCTTTGCGGCAAGCTGCCGCGCAATATCGCCATAGGTAATGGTTTGGCCGTAGGGAATTTTCAAAAGAATTTCCCATACGCTTTGGCGGAACGCGGAGCCTGTGGGGTGCAGCGGCGGCAGAAAGTCCGGCTCTTTTCCGGCAAAATAAATATCCAGCCAACGCTTGGCCTCGGTAAGGGCGGGCGTGTTCTGCTCAATACGCTCCGCACTCAAATCGCGGGCAAGGTATTTCTGCCCATCGAACCAAAGTCCCCTAAGGCCGGTTCCGTCCGCGGCAAGCAATATTCCGCCCAATGGCGAATCGTAATGCTGAGTGAATATCATGGGATATACCTCCTGATTTGCCGGATTATCGGCCAATGAAATTATAGTGTAAAAAGGAAGCGGCATAAGCCGCTTCCCTAAAGGCTTTTTAAGCGTTTTTCTTAGTACATGCCGCCCATTCCGCCTGCACCGGGCGCGGGAGCCGCGGGCTCGGGAGCGGGAATGTCGCAAACCAGGCTTTCGGTGGTGAGCACCATGGCCGCTATGCTGGCCGCGTTCTGCAGCGCGCTGCGGGTCACCTTGGTGGGGTCTATGATGCCGCGGTCGGTCATCACGCCGTATTCGTCAAGCTTGGCGTCGTAGCCGTAACCGGCCTTCTTGGAGCGCTTCACGTTTTCAACAACCACGCTGCCGTCTACGCCGGCATTGATGGATATCTGACGCACGGGCTCTTCAAGGGCGCGGAGCACAATGTTTACGCCGGTCTTGTAGTCGCCCTCTGCCTTGGCGGCAAGCGCCTTGACAGCGGGGATAACGTTGAGCAGGGCTACGCCGCCGCCAGGGACTATGCCTTCTTCAACAGCGGCACGGGTAGCGTTGAGCGCGTCCTCAATGCGCAGCTTGAATTCCTTCATTTCAACCTCGGTAGCCGCACCGACCGCTATAACGGCAACGCCGCCGGCCAGCTTGGCAAGGCGCTCCTGCAGCTTTTCCTTGTCGTATTCGCTGGTGGTTTCCTCTATCTGGGCGCGGATGGAGCTGATGCGGGCCTTAATCTCGCTGGGATCGCCTGCGCCTTCAACTATGGTGGTGTTTTCCTTGTCCACCTTTACCTGGCGGGCGGTACCAAGCTGATCAACCGTGGTCTCCTTCAGTTCCATGCCAAGCTCTTCGCTTATCACCTGGCCGCCGGTGAGCACGGCTATATCCTGCAGCATGGCCTTGCGCCTGTCGCCAAAGCCGGGGGCCTTGACCGCAACGCAGGTGAACGTGCCGCGCAGCTTGTTGACCACCAAGGTGGCAAGGGCTTCGCCCTCAACATCCTCGGCAATTATCAAAAGCTTCCTGCCCTGCTGAACAACGGCCTCCAGAACCGGCAGTATCTCCTGAATGTTGCTTATCTTCTTTTCGGTGATGAGGATATAAGGATTATCCAGCACCGCCTCCATCTTATCGGTATCGGTCACCATGTAGGCGGAGGCATAGCCGCGGTCGAACTGCATACCTTCGACAACGTTAAGCTCGGTCTTCATGGTCTTGGATTCTTCAATGGTGATAACGCCGTCGTTACCGACCTTTTCCATAGCGTCGCTTATCAGCACGCCGACCTTTTCATCGCCGGCGGAAATGCTTGCGACCTGGGCAATGGCCTGCTTGTTTTCAACGGGCTTGGATATCTTCTTCAGCCCTTCCACGGCCTCGTTGACGGCGGCCTCTATGCCGAGCCTGATGCCCATGGGGTTTGCGCCCGCGGCAACGTTCTTCATGCCCTCATGCACTATGGCCTGCGCAAGTAGGGTGGCGGTGGTGGTGCCGTCGCCGGCAACATCGTTGGTCTTGGTGGCAACCTCACGCACGAGCTGAGCGCCCATGTTTTCAAACGGATCCTCAAGCTCTATTTCCTTGGCGATGGTCACGCCGTCGTTAGTGATGAGCGGTGCGCCGTATTTCTTGTCCAGCACCACGTTGCGGCCTTTGGGGCCAAGGGTTATCTTTACCGTGTTTGCAAGCTGGTTAATGCCGCTCTCAAGTGCGCGGCGGGCTTCTTCACCGTATTTAAGCTGCTTTGCCATAATTCGTTTCCTCCTGATTATTCAACTATCGCAAGTATGTCGCTCTGGCGGACGATTATGAACTCCTCGCCGTCCAGCTTCACTTCTGTTCCGGCGTACTTGGAGAATATTACCTTGTCGCCTGCTTTAACATACATCTTAACCTCTTTGCCGTCTACCACGCCGCCGGGGCCTACTGCTATAACCTCGCTCACAACGGGCTTTTCCTTAGCGCTGCCGGTAAGTATAATGCCGCTTTTGGTGGTTTCTTCGACTTCTGCGCTCTTCAGCACGACCCTGTCGGCCAAGGGATTGAGTTTCATGGTTCAATGCCTCCTTATGTTATATCGATTGATTACAATTTTAGCTGTTAGCACTCGACTTGGTTGAGTGCTAATCCACAATGGATATAATACCCCAATACCGCCGCCAATTCAAGGGCAATATTCATATTTCACAATTCCTTTCCATTTTTGCGAAAATGCCGCTTAAATGTTCGCATAAGGCATGATATACTATGAATAAATCCCGAAAGGAGACATTATTATGCACGGCTTTGACAAATGGGACGCGCGGTTCATGGAGCTGGCGCACACAATTGCCAACTGGGCAAGCTGCTATCAGGAAAACAGGAAAATAGGCGCGGTAATAGTGAAGAACAAGCGCATATTGACCACGGGGTATAACGGCGCGCCCGCGGGCGTGAAAAGCTGCGTGGAGCGCGGCGAATGCATGCGGCGCAGGCTGAACATACCCTCCGGCACGCGGCACGAGCTTTGCTATGCCATCCATGCCGAGCAGAATGCCATAATACAGGCCGCCAAGTTAGGCGTATCGATAGAGGGGGCAACGCTTTACTGCACGCACCAGCCCTGCGTTATATGCGCAAAGATGATAGTCAATTCCGGCATAAGCCGCGTTGTGTACGGCGAAGGGTATCCGGACGAATTTGCAATGCAGATGTTTGAAATGGCAGGCGTAAAGATAGAGCGGTACGAGGAGGAGCGAAATTAGCATGAAAAGCATAAAGCCGGGCCGCAGGCGCAGCCGGTATAATGCCGTTGGAGCGGTGATAGGCATAGTATTCGGCATAATATGGACGATAGCGGCTCTAAGCATGGGCGCGCCGTTCTTTTTTCCGCTGTTCGGGCTTGTGTTCATAGGCATGGGCGTATACAACGCCGTGTATAATTACAGAAACGCAACAAGCGAAAACCGATACAGCGAATTTGACATTACCGATGAGAATGAAGAACCGGACCCGCTAAACGAGCGCTACGGCGCGAGAAAGAGCGCGGACGGCGGCGGTGCGAATACCGTTCACGGCGGCGGGTTTTGCCCGTATTGCGGGGCGAAGGCGGAGAAAGGCTATGAATACTGCCGCAGTTGCGGCAAAAAGCTGCCGGATTGATAATGCGGAAATTTGCTGTTGCATAGTTAGTGCATATGGCATATAATAAAGGCGCTTCGGGGTGTGGTGAAAGTCCATACCGGCGGTGATGCGGCATATGCCGACAAGCCCGCGAACCCGCGCTCTGCGGGCCGAGCCGGTGAGAACCCGGGGCCGACGGTTACAGTCCGGATGGTAGAAGCCGTTATTTTAACGCGTGTTTTATTGAATTCCCCAAAGCATGGGGAATTTTTTATTTGGAGGAAAAACCTTATGCGAAACAAAAGAGTGGAAAAATTGGTCAAGCTGGCGCTGCTGTGCGCAATGTCGCTGGTGCTGATGTATGTTGTGCGCTTCCCGCTCATACCCTCGCTGCCCTTTTTGGAATACGATATGGCGGACGTGCCCATATTGATAGGCGCGTTCATGTTCGGCCCGCTTGAGGGGCTTCTGCTCACGGCGGTCGTAAGCCTGCTTCAGGCGCTCACGGTGTCCGCCGGGTCCGGCTGGGTAGGCTGCGCCATGCACTTTTTCGCAACGGGCGCGTTTGCCGTGGTCGCGGGCATAATATACCGCCGCCGCCACAATATGCGCGGCGCAATAGAGGGCCTGCTCGTAGGCTCCGCAACCATGATAGCCGTAATGGTGCCGCTGAACTATTTCCTTACGCCCATATTCGTAAGCGGGCAGAACATGACCTATGCCGATGCGCAGGGCTATATATGGAGCGTTATGTGGAGCTTTGTGGCGTTTAACTCCGCCAAGGCCGCCATAAACTCGGTTGTGACGTTCGTGGTGTATAAGCCGCTCTCAAGACTGTTCCATAAGGAGTTTGGAATGAAGTAGGGGGGCGCTAAGCCAAAAGGCGCCACCGCTTGCGGGGGAGCCTTTGGGTGCGTCTTACAAGCTCATACATATAAACAATGGGGACGCACAGCGTCCCCAAATCTTTGCAATCTTATTATTCTTCCCTACTCCCCCATATACACCTTTTCAAGCGTAAGGTCGCTGCCGCAGAGCAGCACGTCCGCGCGGAGGCCTTCGGCTATCGCGCCGAGTTCGTTTTCAAGGCCGTACCTTCGCGCGGGGTTGAGCGTTGCCGCGGCAATGGCCTGCTCAAGCGGTATGCCCGATTCGTGTATGCGGCGCACGCCCTGAAACAGCGGCATTACGGAGCCCGCCAGCGTGTCCGTCCCGTCCACCGTGGCGCGACCGTTCGCAAGGCGTATCTTCATGCCGTCCGGCGAAGGGTATACCCCTTCCGCCATGCCGCAGGCGGCTATGGAATCGCTTATCAGTATTATGCGCTCAGGCCCCATCAGTCTGAACAAAGCCCGTATCATGGGCGGCTGAACGTGCAGCGCGTCGTCTATCAGCTCCGCCGTAACGTCATTGGTATCCGCTGCCGCGGCAACGGGCCCGGGCGCGCGGTGCAGCATAGGCTGCATGCAGTTGAAGGTGTGCGTAAGATTGGAAAAGCCCGCCGCGAACGCCTGCATGGCAACGTCGTACCCCGCGGCGCTGTGCGCGAAGGACACCAGCTTTTTGCCCTTCAGCTTTTTTGCAAGGTCTATCGCCCCGTCAAGCTCCGGCGCCATGCATACCGCGCGTATGCAGCCTTCCGCCGCGTCGTCAAGGCGGCTCAGCATCTCCCCGTCCGGCAGGTGCAGAAATTTAGGATTATGCGCGCCGCGCTTTTCATAGGAAAGGAACGGCCCTTCAAGATATACGCCAAGGCAGCGGCTCTCGCCCGCCGGTTTTTGCTTCACGGCCCTTGCCGCGGCGCGGCAGCGAAGGGCAAGGCTTGCTTCATCCATCGCCATGGTGGCGAAAAGGAACGCCGTTGTGCCGCTTTGTGCAAGCGCCCTGCGTGCGGCGGCCGATGTAGCTTCATCCTCGGCAAAGTATTCGCTTTGCAGCATGGCGTGCGTATGCGTGTCTATGCCGCCGGGCAAAAGCAGCTTCGCCCCGCCGTGCGGCGCGGCGTCCGCCATGTCAACGCGGTCTATATACCCATTCTTTATGCTTACGCTGCCGTAATGCAGCCGCGCGTCGGCCGCAAAATAATTCACCCCGTCAAAGCGCATATCCATTGCCAACGCTCCTTATTTGCGCTTCGCAAGCTCCGATATTTTGTGGAAATTTTCCATTATATACGGATATCCGCCCTTGGAATGGGGTACAAGGCAGTTTGAACAATCCTTTACGCCGTTTTCGGTGTAAACGAAATTGCCGCCGCATTTATCGCCCAGCGCATACAGCGGGCAGTAGCAGAAAAGGCAGTTGAAAAACTCCCTGTTCGCCTTTGCGTGGCAGGGGAAATACGGGCAGGCGGTGTTCTGAAAATACGCATACGGCGCGCGCTCGTCAAATTCAAACTTTTTTTCTTCCATGGCAGCAGTCCTCCTGATATTATTCTATACAAAACATTATCATTTGTTTGCCGCCGTGTCAACAAACATTGTTGACAGACATCGCCGCGGGCGGCTATACTATATTTGTACATTTAGCGCATTATGGCGCGCCATATTACCGATTTTTAAGGAGATAAGCCCCAGTGAAAAAGTTAGTTATAGCCCTTGGCGGCAACGCATTGCAGGAAGCCGGAAAGCCCGCAACCGCGCAGGCTCAGCTTGAGGTGGTGGAAAAGACCAGCGAATACATAGCGGATATTGTTGAACGCGGCTACGAAGTTATAGTTGCGCACGGCAACGGCCCGCAGGTGGGCAGAATAGTTATACAGAACGAGGTTGCAAGCGCATCCACCCCCGCCATGCCGTTCGATGTTTGCGGCGCAATGAGCCAGGGCATGATAGGCTACCATATTCAGCAGGGCCTTTCCAAAGTCCTGCGCCACAGGGGAATAAACAAAAACGTGGTCACGATTGTTACTCAGGTGGTGGTGGATAAGGACGACCCGAAGTTCAAGGCGCCGTCAAAGCCCATAGGCCCCTTCTATACCGAAGAAGAAGCCAAGGCCATAGCCGCCGAAAAGGGCTATACAATGAAGGAGGACGCGGGCCGCGGCTGGCGCAGGGTGGTCGCATCCCCGCTGCCGGTTGAAATAGTTGAGCTGGACGCAGTGAAAACGCTTAACGACGCGGGCTTTGTGGTGGTCACCGTGGGCGGCGGCGGAATACCCGTTGTGCGCAACGAGGCGGGCGATCTTGAAGGCGTTGCCGCGGTTATAGATAAGGACCTTGCCAGCGAAAAGCTTGCGCGGGACATGGACGCGGACGCGCTTGTTATATTGACGGCGGTTGAAAAGGTGAGCATAAACTTCAAAAAGCCCGATCAGAAGGACCTTGACCGCATGAGCGCGGCGGAAGCTAAGCAATATATAAAGGAAGGCCACTTCGCCCCCGGCAGCATGCTGCCCAAGATTGAGGCCGCGCTTAACTTCGTTGAAAGCAAGCCGGGCCGCATAGCGATAATTACCAGCCTTGATAAGGCCGTGGACGCTATCGAGGGCCGCGCGGGCACAACCATAACCGAATAAGCATTCACAATATAAATATCATCTGGAGGACGGCATGAACAAATACGAAAACAGCGTTGGGGTGCTTATCCCCGAAATTCTGCTCCCTAAGGAAGGGACGGACATGACCAAGTGGGCCGTGGTGGCGTGCGACCAGTTCACCTCCCAGCCCGATTATTGGCAGGAAACCGAAAGCATAGTGGGCGACGCCCCTTCCACGCTCAGGCTTATGCTGCCGGAAATGTACCTTGAAAAGCCGGACGAGGCCGAGCGCATAGAGAAAATAAACGCCACGATGAAGAGCTATCTTGATACGGGCGTGCTTGAAAACATAGGCCGGGGCATAATGTATGTTGAGCGCCGCGCGGGCGCGAACGTGCGCCACGGCATAATGGTTGCGCTGGACCTTGAATGCTACGATTATTCCAGGGGCTCAACCACGCTTATACGCGCCACGGAGGGCACCATAGTTGAGCGTATACCGCCCCGCCTTCGCATAAGGAAGGACGCGCCTGTGGAGCTGCCGCACATACTGGTGCTTATAGACGACCCCGAGCGCACCGTGATAGAGCCCATAGGCGAAAGCGTGGGCGAAAGCGAAAAGCGCTACGACTTTGAGCTGATGCAGGGCGGCGGCCACATAAAGGGCTATTTCATAAAGGACGATGTCCGCATAGACCGCGCGCTGCGCGCGCTTGAGGCGCTGGCAAGCCCCGAGGTTTTCTCCGCCAAGTACGGTACAGACGCGCCAAGTCTCCTTTTCGCCATGGGCGACGGCAACCATTCCTTCGCCACGGCAAAGGCTAACTGGGAGCAGATAAAGAAAACTCTTTCGCCCGAGGAAGCGGCGAACCATCCCGCGCGCTATGCGCTGGTGGAGCTTGAAAACGTGCACGATTCCGGCATAGAGTTCGAGCCCATACACCGCGTTGTGTTCGGCGTGGATACCAAGAAGGCAATCGCATGGCTCAGCGCAAAGCTGAGCGAGCAGAACGGCCAAACCGAAATGCACCTTTACGGCTCCAAGGCCGAGCGGGACGACGCAATGGCCACCAATGCCTGCGCCAAGTGCCATATGCTGCCCTTTATGATAAAGGAAGGCTACGGCTACTTTAAGGTGAGCGACCCCGCGGCGCAGCTTGAGGTAGGCACGCTGCAGAACGCGCTTGATATATTCATAAAGGAGACCGACGGCGCGGCCATAGACTATGTCCATGGTGAGCAGGTGGTGGACGAGCTTGGCCGCAAGGATAATAACATAGGCTTCATACTGCCCAGCATGGGCAAGAGCGCCTTCTTTAAGACCGTTATATTCGACGGCGCCCTCCCCCGCAAAACCTTCTCCATGGGCGAGGCGAACGAAAAGCGGTACTATCTTGAGTGCCGCAAGATTTCCAAATAATTTCCCGGAAAATAAAATCCGCGGCGGGGGCGGCAGTATGCTGCGCGCCCCCGTTGGCTTATACTTAGCAACAGCATGAATTCTTTAGCGGACAGCGTATCGGCCGTTGTGCTGATACTTATGCTCATTGCCGTGGGCTACATAATGGGCAGAGCAGGCCTGATGAAAAAGGAACACAAGAGCTTTGTCATAAAGCTGCTTGTGAATATTTCCGTTCCCTGCATGTGCATACACAATGTGTTTACGGATTTTTCCGTGGAGCTTATAAAAAGCGCGGGCGCGCTGCTGCTTACGCCCATGCTTTTCAACATTGCCATGATCCTCATAGCCCTTGCCGTTGCCAAGGCCATGAAAATAAGCCATAGGCGCTTCGGCGGGTTTGTGGTAATGTGCGCCATGTCCAATTCCCTGTTCGTGGGGTATCCCGTATGCACGGAGCTTTTCGGCGCGGAGGGCACGCCGTATGTGATGTGCTTCTATATGATGAACACGTTTTTCTTCTGGGCGATAGGCGCAACCATGATATACATGAGCGCGGGCGAAAGCAGGCTGAGCATTAAGGAAATAGGCAAAAAGCTTGCCTCCCCGCCGCTTATTTCGCTGCTTGCGGCGGTTGCGCTGCTGCTTATGGGCGTTAAACTGCCAAGCCTTTTTGAAAGCTTCACCAAGTATATGGGCAATACGGTAACGCCGCTTGCGCTCATATACATCGGCTTTTTGATATATGAAACGGGGCTGAAGAATCTGAAGCCCGATGCCGGCATATGGGTCGTGAGCGGTATGCGGTTCATAATATCGCCGCTGATAATGCTTTTAATGTGCCGCGTATTCAATATTGGCGGAATGGCGCAGAGCGTTTTTATGATAGAGGCGGCAATGCCCGTTATGACGCAGAGCGTGGTGGTTTCCGCCTACGCGGGCGCAGATGAAAAGTACAACGCATTGGGCATGGGCTTCACGTCAATACTTTGCCTTATAGCCGTGCCGGTGCTTATGCTGATATTCGGCTGAGCCGTTCAAGGGGGACTGAAATGAGATCTAAATACGCCGTAAAGCCGCACATAAAGCCGGTTTACGATATGATTATGCTGCTGCTGAGGCCGTATCTTTGGCTGAAGTATCGCTTCTGCGTGCCGAAGGATATTCCCGCGCTGCCCGATGGGCCGATAGTGCTGCTGGGCAGCCACACGGGCAATCTTGATTTTCTTTTTGCACTGGCAACGCTCAGGCAAAAGCGGTTCCATGCCGTTGTTGCGGCGCACTTTTACCGCAACCGCCGCATAGCATGGTTACTGAACCTGTTCCGCTGCATAAAAAAGGAGCAGTTCCGCGCGGACGTGGAGAGCATTGCCCGCATGAAGAACACGATTGAGATGGGCGAAAGCCTGCTGATATATCCCGAGGGCGAGGTGAACGGAACCGGCCGCACCGCCCCCTTCAGCGACAGCATAGCCAAGCTTGCAAAGCTGCTGAAGGCCCCGCTTTACGCCGCGCGCACGCACGGCGGCTATTTCACCCGCCCCAAATGGAACCCCGTGCAGCGGCGCGGCAAGGTGGAAACGGAGATAGAGCTCATCGCCACGGCGGAGGAAGTGAAAAGCCTGAGCATGAATGAGCTTTACGCACGGATAGAACAAAAGCTGTTCGTGGACGATTACGCATGGCAAAAGCGGCGCATGATATCCTTCGGCGGCAAAAACAGGGCCAAGGGATTGGAAAACCTATTATACCTTTGCCCCAAATGCGGCGGCGAATTAACAACCCGCACCGATGGGAACGACATATACTGCGCCGCCTGCGACAACCGCGGCACGGTGGACGAATACGGCTTTCTGCATCCCGTGGGCGAAGGCAGCGTTATACCGGAAATGGTGCCGGACTGGGTGGAGCTTGAGCGGGACGCGCTGCGCCGCGAGATAGCGCGGAAGGATTTTGCGCTCAGCGCGCCGTGCCATATTCAGTATCACCTTGACCCAAACACCACCGCGCATACGGACGTGGGCCGCGGCACGGCAACGCTTACGCATACGGAGCTGATATACGAGGGCACGGCGGAGGGCAAGCCGATACGCTATGCGTTCCCGCTTGAGGGGATATATAAGTTCCCGTTCAACATGGGCAATCAGTTCGATGTGCCCAACACCATCCGCACGATAAGCATAAGGCCGGAGAATAAGCAGATAAACGAAAAGTTCGTGCTTGCGCTGCCGCTTATACATGAATATATAAACAATAAAAATGCATGAAAATGCATAAAAATAATTCGCCGTACCCCTTGACACGGGCGTGCGGCGGTGCTACAATGCACAAAACCGTTGAGGAAGAGTAAGTAAGCTTTGATTCTGTTCTTTCAGAGAGCCGCGGGCGGTGAAATCGCGGCAGAGCATGGCAATGCCGAATGGACTTCTGAGGGCGAGCGGAAAAGCGAAAGCCGAGTATGCAAGCCGGAGCAAAGGCTCTCCGTTACCAAAGGCCGGCGTATGAATGTACGCAACGAGAGGGCGCGTTTTTAATATATGCGCCAAGCCGGGTGGCACCGCAGGATTTTTTTTAGAAGAATTGCTCCTGTCCCAGCGATCGCAGTAAGTTGTGGTCGCTGCGGGCGGGAGTTTTAATTTTAAGATTTTTTGACCCAAGGAGGTAGATGGACAATGTTTCGCAAGGGAAGGCGATGGCGCGGCGCGCCGGTATCGCAAGCATATTTTGACATTTGACCGAAAAACCAAACCCATTGACCAAGAAAGGATAAAACAATGAAAAAGATATTCGCTTTTGTGCTCAGCATAATAATGGCCGCGGCGTGCATGGCCGCATGCTCCCCCTCAAATCCCGCCCCCGCGAACGATGCGGACGGCAAAACCGTAAAGGTCGGCATATGCAATTACGTTGACGATGCTTCCCTTAACCAGATAGTTGAAAACATTCAGGCCCGCCTTAAAGAGATAGGCGACGAAAAGGGCGTTGCTTTCGATGTATCCTACGATAACTGCAACGCGGACGCGAACCTGCTCACGCAGATAATTTCAAACTTCATCGCGGACGATGTGGACATAATGATAGGCGTGGCTACGCCGGTTGCAATGGCTATGCAGGCCGCGACCGAGGACAACGGCATTCCCGTGGTTTTCGCAGCAGTATCCGACCCCGTGGGCGCGGGCCTTGTAGAATCGATGGAAGCGCCGGGCAGCAACGTTACAGGCACTTCGGACTATCTTGACACGGCGGCCGTTATGCAGCTAATCACCGCCGCCGACCCGGACGTGAAGAACGTCGCCCTGCTTTACGACATTGGGCAGGATTCCTCCACCGCCGCAATAGCCCACGCCAAGGAATATTTGGATGCTAACGGCATTGCCTACGGCGAATACACCGGCACCACAGTGGATGAGGTTACCCTTGCCGTGCAGGCGCTTATAGCGGACGGCGTGGACGCCGTGTTCACCCCCACGGACAACACCATAATGAAATCCGAGCTCAGCATATACGAGATGCTTCAGGAGGCGGGCATACCGCACTACACCGGCGCGGACTCCTTCGCACTCAACGGCGCATTCTTGGGCTACGGCGTGGATTACGCGGCGCTGGGCGTTGAAACGGCAAGCATGGCGGCAGATATAGCGCTTGACGGCGCAAAGCCCGCCGAGACCGCAGTTAAAACATTCGACAACGGCTGCGCCACCATAAACACCGAAACCTGCGAAAAGCTGGGCTTTAACTATGATGAAATATGCAAGGCGTTCGAGCCGTTCTGCACCAAGATACAGAGCATAGTTACGGCGGAAAGCTTTGATGAAGTGAAATAACAAACCTAAGAAAGGCAAAGAAAAATGGGACTTGATCAGATATTGGCGCTGCTGCAAACGGCGCTTGAGCTGGGGCTTATATCCTCGCTTACGGTGCTGGCGCTGTTTTTAAGCTATTCAATGCTTAACGTGTGCGATCTTTCCACGGACGGCTGCTTTACGCTGGGCGCCGTGGTGGGCGCGGCGGTGGCCATATCGGGACACCCGTATTTATCCATACCGGCGGCCATGCTTGCGGGCGTGGCTTCCGGCTTTATAACCGCCATACTGCAAACCAAAATGGGCGTGAACAGCCTGCTTGCGGGCATAATAGTAAACACGGGGCTGTATTCGGTGAACATTGCCATAATGGGCGGATCAAGCATACTGAACATGAACAAGGCCGATACCGTGTTCACGGCAGTTAAGTCCGCGCTTTCGAAGATTAACCTGAGCGAGCAATATAAGCTTGTCGTTGCCGCGGCGGCGGTAATCATAATAGCGGTGCTGCTGGGGCTTTTCCTCAAAACGCGGCTTGGCCTTGCCATCCGCGCCACGGGGGACAATCCGGATATGGTGCGCTCCTCATCCATCAATCCCGTTTTCACGACCATAATAGGCCTGTGCGTTGCCAATTCGTTCACGGCGCTTTCCGGCTGCCTGCTTGCACAGGCGCAGAAGTCCGTGAATATAGACATCGGCGGCGGCATGGTGACCATAGCCCTTGCCTCTTTGTTGATAGGCAACGTATTCTTGGGCAAAAAGAAAATGCCGCTCAGGATAGCTGGCATGGTGTTGGGCGCGTTCGTGTTCCGCCTTGTGTACACGATAGCCCTGCGCTTCAATATGCCGGCATTCATGCTCAAGCTTGTGTCGAGCGTAATAGTGGTTGCGGCAATATCCATTCCGTATATAAAGCAGCAGCTTCCGCTTATAAAGCGCAGGCTTGAAAGCCGCAGACGGGAGGGAAAAGCCAATGCTTAAAATAGACAACATTACAAAATCCTTTTCCGTCGGCACGGAAACGCGGCGCGCGCTTGACGGCGTGAGCCTGAATGTTAAAAAAGGCGACTTTATAACAATAATAGGCGCAAACGGCGCGGGGAAATCCACCCTGTTCAACGCGATCGCCGGAAGCTTCATAACCGACAGCGGCACGATAACCCTTGACGGGCGGGACATAACGCTCATGAGCGAATATAAGCGCGCGCGCAGCATAGGCAGGCTGTTTCAGGACCCCATGCGCGGCAGCGCGCCGGGCATGACCATTGAAGAAAACCTTGCCCTTGCGGCGGGCAGCGGAAAATGGCTCAGCCGTGTTTCTAAGCGGGACAGGGAGCTTTTCCGCGAAAAGGTATCCATGCTCGGCATGGGGCTTGAAGATAGGTTCGACCAAAGCGTTGGCGGCCTTTCCGGCGGACAAAGGCAGGCGCTTACGCTTATTATGGCAACCATAAACCCGCCAAAGCTCCTTTTGCTTGATGAGCACACGGCGGCGCTGGATCCGGGCGCTGCGGAAAAGATACTGCGCGTTACGGATTCGATAATACGCGAACATAACCTGACCTGCCTTATGATAACGCACAATATGCAGTCCGCATTGGAGCTGGGCAACCGCACCATAATGATGGACAAAGGCAAAATAGTTACGGACGTATCCGGCAATGAGCGCGCGGCGCTTACGGTGAACGATCTTTTGCTCAGGTTCCGCGAAATATCGGGCAAAGCATTGGATAACGACAGGATGCTGCTTATATAACCCTATACAATAGAAAAGAGCGGTTGCGCGCCGCTCTTTTTATATCCGTATTATTCTGTAACTCGGCTTGTAGGCTTGCCTGTATGCTTCGCTGTGGGAAACGGGCGGAAAGCCTGCCTTTTCATATTTGCCTAAATATTCGTCAAGCTCCGCCGTGCCGAAGCCGAAGCGGCCTTCGGCGCACACTGCCTTCAGCGTATCCAGCTTCGCCTTAAAACCGGCCGTGCTGCCATGCACTCCGTTTGCCGCGGCGGCGAACGCCGCATTCAGCCGCTCAAGCGGAAGCACGTTCGTGTCCACCGCCGCAAGGTTCACCCTTGCTATGCCGCAGCCTATGTATTCATACAGCGGCATTGTCTCGTCATGAATAATCCGGGCGTATTCAGCCTTCAGCCGCTCGAGCGCGGCGGCCTCGTTTTTTATCATGTGTCCGCTGCCGAATTCGCCCTGATATATCAGCTTCACGGCATCCGTGGGCCGCATAAGCGGATAGCGCGCCGCATGCGCGCACAGCACGCCGTAAAGTTCGTCCGTTCCGGCCATTGCGCCTGTTCCTTTCAGTCTTATGAATACTCTGTTCGTATAATAGCATCATATCGGCCCCGATGCAAGCAAACGGGCTCTGTGTGCGCAGGTAAAAGTTTTTATACATATAATCATTATAACTATAACAATATGCGGCTATAAGTTAGGGGTAATTGACAAAGCATATAAGCATACCTTATAATTATTGTGTCGTATTTTGGCCGGGTGACGTGCCGGAAAAAAAGGAGATAAAAATGGCCCTGTTATTCGATACCCATGTACAAAAAATGAAGTACAACGTGCTTAGGGAAGTTGCAAAACTTGCCTACCGCGATGAGCTGACCCCGCAGAGGATAATGGAAATTGCCCCGCGAATAATTCCGGAAGGCAAGCCCATGTTCCGCTGCTGCATATATAAAGAGCGCGCCATTATAAACGAGCGCGTAAGCATGGCCCTTGGCGGGGATGAGGACGGCACGGTAGTAGGCGTGCTGCCCATTGCGTGCGACGAATGCCCCGTTGACGGCATTCAGGTATCCGCTGCCTGCCGCGGCTGCCTTGCGCACCGCTGCAAGGATAACTGCCCCAAGGACGCCATAAGCATAATTGACCACAAGGCCGTTATAGACAAAGAAAAATGCATAGAATGCGGCAAGTGCATGGCTGTTTGCCCTTATTCGGCAATAGTCAAGCACACGCGCCCCTGCGTAAATGCCTGCAAGCCGCAGGCCATACACATTGATCAGAACACCGAGAAGGCCGTTATAGACAAGGAAAAGTGCATTTCCTGCGGCGCGTGCGTGTATCAATGCCCCTTCGGCGCAATAACCGATAAGTCCGACATAACAAAGGTAATATCCCTTATCCGCGATTCCAATTTGAACAGGGATTATCATGTTTATGCCGTGGTGGCCCCCAGCATGGCCAGCCAGTATCCCAACGCCGTGCCGGAGCAGGTGGTTGCCGGCATAAAGGCGCTGGGCTTCCATGCGGTTGTTGAGGCCGCGTGGGGCGCGGATATGGTGGCGTGGCTTGAAGCGCAGGAGCTTGTTGAAAAAGGGTTCCTCACGTCCTCCTGCTGCCCGGCGTTCGTGAATTATATAAACCGCCATTTCCCCTCGCTCAAGGAGCATGTGTCCCACAACCTTTCCCCGATGGCGCAGATGGCAAAATGGCTGCACGAAACGGACGAAAACTGCCACGTTGTGTTCATCGGGCCCTGCATAGCCAAAAAGGCCGAAACCAAGTATACCGACGCGGGCAAGTACGTTGACTATACCATAACGTTTGAAGAGATGCAGGCCATGTTCTCCGCCCGCGGAATAGACGTGACCACCATGCACAAGGCGGAGCTTGACAACGCATCGTTCTACGGGCGCATATTCGCCCGCTGCGGCGGACTGGCGGAGGCCGTGACCGAGGCGCTCAAGGAGCAGGGCGTGAGCGAGGAGCAGTTCAAGCTCAACGCCGTATCCTGCAACGGCATTGCGGAATGCAAAACCGCCCTTTTCAAAAAGCAGAAGGGCATACTGAAGGAGAACTTTATTGAGGGCATGGCGTGCGTAAACGGCTGCATAGGCGGCCCGGCGTGCCTCAGCCACAGCTCCAAAAACTTCGCGCAGGTTGACGCATACGGCAAATCCTCAATGGAAAATACCATCGCGGACGCCATAAGGGTTATGCAGATACTCAACCCCGCCCTTGACGTGAAGGGCGACGGCGAGGTTGAAAAGGAAATAGAAGAAATAGAACATACAAAATAAATAAGCCGGAGGAACAGCGATGATAACCGTATCCGTATGCATTGGCAGCGCATGCCATAAAAGAGGCTCCTACGCCATACTGAACCGCTTTAAGCAGCTTGTGCGGCAGCACGGCGCAGAGGACAAGGTGAACGTTGCGCCCGTGTTCTGCCTGGGCGAATGCGCAAACGGCGTATCCGTAAAGATAGACGATCAGCTTGTGCTTGGCATGTGCGAAGATAACGTGGACGCAACATGGGAGCAGCTTGTGCTGCCGCGCATAGGGTAAGCGGGTAACACGGCAATGGGTATACTTCAGTTTGAAAGCGTAAACTGCAAGGATTGCTGCAAATGCATAGGCGTATGCCCCGTTAAGGCGATAGAGGTCAAAAACCACCGCGCCATGATAGTTGAGCGGGACTGCATACTGTGCGGAAACTGCACGATAGCCTGCCCGCAGCATACCAAGCACGGCACTGATGAATCCGCCTCCGTAAAGGAGCTTATACGCTCCGGCAGGAAGGTGATTGCAAGCGTTGCGCCAAGCTATGCGGCGTATTTTGACGGCTGCGGCTTTGAAGCGCTGCGCACCGCGCTGAAGGGGCTGGGCTTTTATGATGCGCGGGAAACAGCCGAGGGCGCATATATAGTAAAAAGCGAATACGAAAAGCTTATTGCTAACGGCATAAAAAAGCCGGTGATATCATCCTGCTGCACAACGCTTAATCTTTATATTCAGAAGCATTATCCGGACGCGATAGAGCTTCTTGCCCCCGTGCTTACGCCCATGCAGGCGCATGCGAGGGTGATACACCGCGATGAACCCGGCGCGGCGGTGGTTTTCATAGGGCCCTGCATATCCAAAAAGGCCGAGTGTGAGCAGGAAGAGAGCGAACTCGAATACGCAATAACGTTCGATGAATTGGACGACTGGCTCGGCGAAGCGAAGATAACCATTATGCCCGCAGCGGAGAGCGAGCAGCGGCTTTCGCGCTTTTTTCCCGTATCCGGCGGCATACTGAAAACAATGACGCAGCAGAGCGGCGTGAACTACGTTGCCGTGGACGGGCCGGAAAGCTGCATGGCTGCCGTTAAGGACGCGATGGCGGGCAAGCTTGACGGCTGCTTTATAGAGATGAGCTTTTGCCAGGGCTCCTGCATAGGCGGGCCGGTTTTCCGCAACGTTAACCGCTCCGCCGCGGCAAGCTACGTTAAAGTGGCGCACGATGCCGCGGGAGAGGCGGACTTTGACATTGCGCCCGCGCCGGACATGGAGGCGCACTTTAAGAACAGCCGCACATATTATATGCAGCCCACCGAAAAGCAGATAGCCGCCGTGTTCAAAAAAATGGGCAAGGAAGGGCCGGAGGATGAGCTGAACTGCGGCATGTGCGGCTACGCATCCTGCCGCGATAAGGCCATTGCCGTAATAATGGGTCGCGCGGAAATAACCATGTGCATGCCGTATATGAAAAAGCGCGCGGAGTCATTCTCGGACAAAATACTCAGTATTACTCCGGACGCTATACTGGCCGTGGACATGGATCTTCGCGTGCAGCAGATAAACAACGCCGCGTGCGAAATGTTCGGCGTGCAGCCAAGCGACATAGTGGGCCAAAGCGTTAGCGCGCTGGTGGATGAGTTCGACTTTGTTGACCTTATTTCAAGCGGGGAAGCCGCAAAGGAAAAGTTCACGTATTTGGCGGAATATAACCTTTATCTCAAGCAGTCGCTTTATTACGACGCTTCAAGCGGCATAGTGATATGCATAATGAAGAACATAACCCGCGAAAAGCAGCGGCAGAATATGGTAATGCGGCACAAAACGCAGGTTGCCGGCATGGCGGACGACATTGTGGATAAGCAGCTTAGGATAGTGCACGAAATAGCATCTCTCCTTGGCGAATCGGCCGCGGAAACAAAGGTTGCCATATCCAAGCTGAAGGAAGCCGTTATGATGGAGAACGAGGAGCAGTAAATGGTCGATCTGTTCATAGAAAGCGGCCATGCCAGCATAAATAAGCACGATGAAACGCTATGCGGGGATTCGTATTCAATAAAGAAAAACGGTGAGCAGCTCGTTGCCGTGCTTAGCGACGGGCTTGGCAGCGGCGTTAAGGCGAACATACTTTCAACGCTGACCGCGAACATGCTTTCCACAATGATGCTGAACCGCCTGCCCATTGACGAATGCATAGAGACCGTTGCAAGCACGCTGCCCATGTGCCGCGAAAGGAAGCTTGCGTATTCAACGTTCACTCTCGCCTGCTTTACGGATTCCACCGTGCGCCTTGTGCAGTACGATAATCCGGACGCGGTGCTGCTGAGAAACGGCAAAAACTATGCCTACGACACAGGCATACACTTCATAGGCGAAAAGAAGATATGCGAAAGCACCATAAGCCTTATGGAAAACGACATGCTGGTGCTGATGACGGACGGCATAACCAACGCCGGCATAGGCAAGCTTTCGCCGGGCGGCTGGAAGCGCGAGGAGGTAATAGAATTTCTTGAACGCTGGTACACGCCGGACATATCGCCCCAAAACCTGGCCGCAAGGCTGGTGGAGGCGGGGAACGTGCTGTGCATGGATTCAAACGACGACGATATGACGGCGCTTGTGTTCAAGGTGCGCCCGCGCCGGGCCATAAACGTTATGATAGGCCCGCCTGCCGACCCCAAGGACGATGCGCGCGTGCTGAAGCTTTTCTTTGCCAAAGAGGGCAGCCATATATGCTGCGGCGGCTCCACCGCGCACATGATAAGCCGCTACCTGAACAAGCCCATAATCCCCGTGGAGGACAGCGGCACGGAAAAGGTGCCCGCCATAGCCACCATAGACGGCATGGACTTGGTCACGGAGGGCATAATAACGCTTCAGCAGGTGGCGGATCTTGCGGAGCAGTACGTTTCCGACAACAGGCTGAGCATAACCATAAACAGCGGAAACGACGGCGTATCGCTGCTGTGCGCATATCTGTTCGAGCAGGCTACGGACATAAACTTCTTTTTCGGCAAGGCGGAGAACACCGCCAATGACGATCTTGACATAGGCATGGATGCGAAGGCGATAGTTATCAACCGCCTTATAAGCAGCCTTAGAGAAATGGGCAAAAACGTTAAAATAAGCCGCTGCTGATGCAGCAATGCAAAACCGGTTTGGGGAGATGTCCCCGGGCCGGTTTTATGCCGTGCTGTAATTTAAGCGGGCCAATTAGAACCGATGGATTGAAGCTATGTTAACAGACCGTTCATGGCAGCGGGAGGAAGAATGAGGCAAAGCGGCGGAGCCCTTTTGCATTCCCGGAATAAGGGCTACTTCAAATAATTCCTCGGGTTATATGCCGTGCCGTTATGGCGCAGCTCGAAATGCAGCTTTGCCTTGGCGGCGCTGCCGCTGCTGCCGGCAAGGGCAATGGTATCGCCCTTGTTCACGGCGTCCCCGAGCGAAACCTTGACTTCGCTGAGGTTTGCATAGCGCGTGAGGAAGCCGCCCTCGTGCGCAATTTCAACCACCAGTCCGTATCCGCCGCGCTCCATTACGCAAACCACCGTGCCAGCCTCGGCGGCGTAAACCTCGTCCCCCTCGGCCGCGGCAAAGTCCAGTCCAAGGTGCATCACGCCCTTCAGCTGACCGAAGTTTTCGGTTATCTCCCCACTTTTTGTCGGGCGGATGAAGCTCAGATCCCCTGCGTCCGGCCCTTTTGTGCCCTCGTGCTTGCCGGGCTCGGCGTGGCTGTCCGCCTTTATGGTGCCTTCGCGTATCAGCGCATCCACACGCTTGCTTATTTCAAACATTTCGCTTTGGCTTTTGCCCTGCTGCACGCCGTTTATGTACTTCGTCGTCACCACGGTGCGGCTTTCGCCGTCAGTGCCGTAATTTGAAACCACGCGCGTGCCTTTTATAAGCGTGTCGTCCTTTTCGATGGCGGTCTCGTGGACCACTATCTCCGTGTGCCTTTCGCTAAGCGTGGTCTCAACCTCGATGGGCGTATCCTCGCCGGTGAGCAGGGCAAGCATAGCCTCGTAAGTCACGGTTTCCATGGCTGCCGCGTCCGCATTGTCCGTCGCGTCGATAAGCTCCACATCGTTGGTTATATACGAATCCATGTTGCCCGGCAGGTTTATTTGCAGTTCAAAGCCGGCAACAGCCTCGTCCAGCACCTCTTCGGCCGCCTCTCGGCTGGCAAGCACGCCTATGCATTTGCCGTCCACCATTATTGCCGTGGCAACGTACTGCGCATCGGGCGTGGCGGATGCGGCGGGGACAATCGCGCCAACGTTGGGCGTGGGCTCCGCGGTTGGGAGCGCCGTTGGGGTTGGCGTGGGTGCAGCGGTTGGGGCGGGGGTAGGCTCCGCATACGGGTAGATTTCGGGCGCGCGCACTATGCACGCCGCCGCAATGCCTATCGCCATCGCCGCCGCCGCGCCAAGGCTTATCCATTTGGCCGGGTTGTGCTTCTTCCGCACCCCGGGAACGTATTCTTCGTCAAAATCATGCATGTTCTTTTCCATATAAAGCATTATACCGCCAAAAAAGTCCCAAGGCGAGTGAAAATTTCGTGAATGCATAGTATAATATAAAAATGATGAACGATTTTGCCGAAACAAGGGCCTTTGCAAAGGTCAATTTGACGCTGGACGTGCTGAAAAAACGCGCGGACGGCTACCATGAGCTTTCAACCGTTATGCAGACGATAGATCTGTATGACGAGCTTTATGCGGACTTTGCGCATGAGGACATTGCCGTTACTGCGGATTTTGACCTGCCGGAGGGCAGCGTTGCCTACCGCGCGGCGCATGAATACGCGCGGCGCACGGGCTGCGGCGGGGCGCATATAAAAATACGCGCGCATATTCCCCAAATGGCGGGCCTTGGCGGCTCCAGTGCGGACGGCGCGGGGGTTTTAAGGCTGATGCAGCGGCGGTATAATGCCATGGGCGAAGCGGAGCTGTATTCGCTTGCGGCTGAGCTTGGCTCCGACGTGCCGTTTTTGCTGCATGGGGCGACCGCGCTTTGCCGCGGGCGGGGCGAAAGGATAGAGCCGCTGCCGGATATCAATTTGTGCTACCTTATAGTAAAGCCTGCGGAGGGCATATCCACGCGGCAGCTTTTTTCCGCACTCACGCCGCCATATGGCGAGGGCAGAAGCGAACAGGCAGCGGCGGCAATTCGCGCTGGCGATACGGATGCGCTTGCGGCGGCGGTATCGAACGGGCTTGCCAAGGCGGCTGAAAAGGAGCTTGGCTGCATAGCCGAAATAAAGAGGCGGCTCAAGGGCGCGGGCGCGCTTGCGGCGGAGATGAGCGGCAGCGGCAGCGCGTGCTTCGGCATATTTGAAACACTGGCGCAGGCGCGGCGGGCGGCGGAGACTTTCTGCGATATGGCCTTCTGCCATGCGTGCGCGGGCATTGGTAATGCGGAACAAATGTGATATAATAATTATTTAAGGAATCGGAAGGGAGAAAAGATACATGACCCATATAACCGAGCATAAAAGGATACACCTTATAGGCATAGGTGGCTGCTCCATGAGCGGCCTTGCAAGCATACTGAAAAACCGCGGCTACTACGTTCAGGGTTCGGACAGGGCGGAATCCCCGTTTACCGAAAGATTGAAGGAGCTGGGCGTTCCCGTATTCATTGGGCACGATGCTAAGAACATAGGCGATTGCGACCTTATAATATTTTCCGCCGCGATAAAGCCCGATAACATTGAGCGGGCGGAGGCCAAGCGCTGCGGCATACCGGAGCTTGAACGCAGCGAGGCGCTGGGCCAGCTTACGGAAGGCTACGAAAGTGTTGTGGGCATAGCCGGCTGCCACGGCAAAACCACCATAACCAGCATGCTTGCGCTCATCTGCGAACAGGGCGGGCCGGACGCAACGGTGCATATAGGCGGCTTTGTGGATTTCCTGAACGGCGGGGTAAGGCTCGGCGCGCACGATATGTTCATAACAGAGGCATGCGAATACGTTGAAAGCTTCCTAACGCTGCGCCCAACAATAGCCCTTATAAACAACATTGACAACGATCACCTTGATTACTACGGCGATATGGAGCACATTGTTGCCGCGTTCAAAAAATTTGCCGCGCTGCTGCCCGAAAACGGCCTTTTGATAGGCAATACGGACGATTTCCGCGTGCGCGCGCTGATGGCGGAGCATACGGGGCGCAAGCTTAGCTACGGCATGAAGGATGCGGACTATACCCCCGCTAATACAACCTATGACGACAACGGCTGCCCCGGGTTTGATATCATGTTCCGCGGCGAAAAGCTTATGCATATTCAGCTTCGGATACCGGGTGAACACAGCGTGATGAACGCGATTGCGGCTGCGGCGGTCGCGCGCGAGATCGGCGCGGATGATAAATGCATAGTTTCGGCGCTGAACGCGTTCCGCAATACCCGCCGCCGCTTTGAATACTACGGCGAGCGCAACGGAGTGAAGTATTACCACGATTACGGCCACCATCCTTCGGAAATTGCCGCAACAATGAAGGCCGCAAGCAACGTTAAGCATAATAAGCTTTTCTGCGTTTTCCAGTGCAATTCATATACGCGGGCCAAAACGCTGTTCCTCAACGACGTAACCTGCTTCAATTTGGCTGATGAAACGCTGGTGCCGGATATTTACCCCGGGCGCGAGAAGGACGACGGTTCCGTACATGCGCGGGACATGGTTGCCGCCATAAACGCGGGCGGCGGGCACGCAACGTACCTTGGAACGTTTGAAAACATAAGGGATTATCTTGATTCCCATGCGAACGCGGGCGACCTTGTTGTAACAATAGGCAGCGGAGACGTTTACATCCAAACGAAAAAGCTGCTTTGAGTTAAAATAAAGCAACACAAAGGAGGCATACCTGATGAACAAAGATTATCAACCCATCCCCATGCGTCCGCTTACCATGCGCGGCGTGTTCGGCATAACGTGGGCCGTTACCAAGCGCCATTTCTTCGCGGGCGTTATGTATACGCTCATATGGGTGCTTATAGCCGCGGCGGTATTGGCGCTGTGCGCGGCGCCGGCAGTAATCGGCATAGTTGCGAATAACGCGGGGCAGGAAGGCGGCGTTGCGGCGCTGGTGGCGCTCAGCGTAATACTTATGTTCGTTGCGGCTTTGGCGATATGGCTCGTGCTGGGGCCAATTATGAACGGCGGGCTTTATACGGAAATGTCCATGCGCATATACGGCCAAAGCTCCACCTTTTCTCAGCTTTTTAAGCGCACCGGCTACACGCTTAAGCGGTATTTCACGCTTAATCTTTGCCAATACGTCGGCCGGCTTGTGGCGGGCATTGCCGTTTCGCTTATAAGCAGCGTGCTTACGGGCATAGTTACCGCGGGCGGCATGATGGGCGCAATAATGAGCGCTGCGCGCAAGGGGCTTTTTGACAGCGGCGCGGTGCAGGATATAAGCGAAGTGGCCTCGCTCGGCGCAGGATTCATAGCATTATTGATTATAATATGGCTGATAAACATGGTGCTTGCCATATGCGCCACGGTGCCGCTTGCCTTCACCTATCCCGTTGCGGTGAACGAGGATAAAAAGAACTTCTCCGCACTCGGCCGCGGGCTTAACCTTGCGTTCAAGCGTTACGGCAGGATACTCGGCGTATCGCTCATAGTGGCGCTTGTGTTCATGCTGATAGCGCTTATAATTTCGGCAATATTCGGCGTTGTGCTGGGGATATGCCTTGCCGCTGGCAGTACGGCGGCGGTGGTGATAAGCGCCGTTGTTATGGCGGTTGCCATGCTGTTCCTTGCGGCAATAGAAGCCAACTATTCCGCCGCGCTTTACACCGTGCTTTACTACGACGCCTATACCCGCGGCAGCGTGAACGACCCCGCGCCCAATGCCTACGTGCACGATGCGCCCGTGCAGGCTCAGCCTTGCGATGCACCCGCGAACGAATATGCACCCGAAGCGCAGAACGAACCCGTAGCTCCTGCGGAAGTGCCGGAGTTCGTTGAAAAGAGCGACTATAACGAAACGAATAACACACAGGAATAAAAGGAGAACCAAGAAATGTACATCGATATAGACATAGACGCCATGAAGGCATATATACTCAATAAGTTCACCGTTGAGGGCGACTTTGACTTCCTTGAGGAAGGCGAGCTTGCCAAGATGGTAGACGACCTTATGGAGTTGGACAACGAATACATGGCCAAGAGCGGCGCGGACGAGGGCGCGGATTATGACGACGACGACGCATACGAGCTGATATTCGCCGGAATGCAGAAGCGCTGGCCAAAATATAAGGAATTTGCAATGCGCCTGAGCGAGGATTATCTTGACTTTGCGGAGGAATACCTTGAATCCGTAGGCGCGATAGAATGGGAGTAAGCAAATGAAAATATTAAACATAACCGAACCCAACAAGTTCTTCAGCGCCGTCAGCGAGTGCCGCGGGCGCGTGGAGCTTGTTACGGGGGAAGGGGACAGGCTTAACCTGAAATCCACGCTATGCCAATACATTGCGCTGACGCAGATGTTTCAGGACGGGCAGATAGAAGGCGTTGAGCTTTGCCTGTCCGATCCGGCGGATTTCAGCAGGCTGGATCCGTATATAGTGAGGGAATGAGGGAATATAAGAAGCCTCCGCAGCAATAACCGCGGGGGCTTTTTGTTTGATGAAAATTTCGTTCACCCGCCGCCGGGCGGATTTCACATTGCGCAAGCAATATTTCACTGCGCGTCAGCGCAATTTCACCCTGCGTCAGCAGGATTTCACTGCGGGCGGAAGCCCGCTTACCCCTGCAGGCCCCTTGCCTGGCGATCCATATCTTCAACCACTATGTCGTAAATCTCGCCCAGGGAGGCGCAGTATTCCAGCACCTTCCACGGTTCATTGGTATGGTAATGGATCTTTATCAGCGTTTCGTCGCCCACGGCAAGCAGGCAGTCGCCCTTAAAATTATCCGTAAAATAGGCGTTTATTGCGTCCTCGTCAAGGCCGCTGCCTTCAATCAATAATTGCGTATCATATCTGTATTCAAGCATGGTTTTATCTCCTTTCGCTTTTTGTGCCTTATATTATATCATCATTTGCGCCTGATTCCGCCGGAATAAACTGCAAAAATATCGTGAAGATCATCGGAATAAATCAGCCGCTCAAACCGCTCCGCAGCGTTAAGCGGTATTGCGGGGCCGTGGGATGAATCGTCCAGCACTACGGCAAAAAGCTTTTCCCCCGTCGCAAAGCCGCGGCTTAGGCCGAAAAACTCCCGCGGACGGGCGGACGCAAGGCTGAACGCCTCGCCGACCTCAAGGAAGCGTTCCTCAGCCGCCCTGTCTGCATAATAATATCTTAGCTTGGACGCCCTTATCGCCGCGCAGGCAACATGGCGCATGCTAAGCTTGTCTCCGCCCGCAATGTCCGACCCAAGGCCGATTTTCAGGCCCTCCGCCATCATTCGCCTTACGGGCGCAATGCCGGAATATATATTTGTGTTTGAGTTGGGGCAATGCGCAACCCATACTCCCGCCGCCTTCATTGCCGCGCGCTCTATATCGTCGCTGTGTACGCAGTGCGCCATAACGGTATTTTTGCCGAAAAGGCCGGCCTTTTCATAGGTTTGGTAATACCTTTCGCAGTCCGGACAAAGCGAGCGCACCATGGCTATCTCCTCAAAATTTTCGCTCAGGTGCGACTGCGTGCGAAGCACGTATTCTGCCCCGAGTGCGCCAAGCCCCGCCATCAGCTCATCCGTACAGCTTGGCGTAAAACGCGGCGTTATTATGGGCCTTATGCCGCCGAAGCGGGAAAGCGCTTCCACGATAAAGCGGCGTTCTTCGCTCAGTGCGCCCTCGGTTGTTTCGCGCAGTTCATCGGTGGTGTTCCTGTCCATGCTCACCTTGCCCATGTAGCCGTATACACCCGCGCGCTCCAGCTCCTCCGCTAGCACAAGGCTTGCGTCCGTATGTACGGAGGAAAATGCGCACACATGCGTTGTGCCGCGCGCGATAAGCTCCCTTGCAAGCACGGAATAAACCTCCCGCGCGAAGCCCGCATCCTTAAACATGGCCTCCGTGCGGAAGGTATAGTTATAAAGCCATTGCATAAGCGGCAGATCCATACCGAGCCCCAGCATGGGATATTGCGGCGCGTGAAGATGCATATCGCAAAACGAGGTGGTTATTATTCGGCTGCCGAAATTCTCTATATCCGCATTTTGGTATGCGGGCGGCAGCGCATCGTGCGCAAAAACGCCCTGTATTGTCCCCGCGCTGTCCGTTATTATAACGCCGTTTTCGGTTATGTTTATTTTGTCGTTCGCATCCGCGGTGATTATGGTTCCCTTTATTCCGCCGTAATTCATCGCCCGTTCTCCTTTTGAAGCATAATGTAGTCCGAAGCCGTGTCTATATCCGTCAGCTCCGCTTCGTTTTCAAGCTGATACAGCATTATTCCTTCCCTATGCGCCGCCATGACCGCGCCGCCCCCGCGTTCGCCGCGGAGCGCTTTCAGTTCATCAAAAAACTCCCGCGGGAATATTACCGGATTGCCCCTGCGCGCGCCGTGGCCCATGGCAACGATGCTGCCCGCGTTTTTTGCGAAGAAGTCAATTTCCCCGGCAACGCTTTCGCGCCGCAGCAGCGGCTGATCCGCCACCATGAACATTATCCCGTCCGCGTCGCCGACGGCCTCCATGCCGAGGCGTATAGTGCGCGGCGGGCCATCCTCGGGCCTATCGTTGAGCACGGGTATAAAGCCGCGCAGCTTGGCGGAGGCAAGTATCTCCGCCCGTCCGGACACAACCGCTATCGCGCAAAGCTTATCGCACGGCAGCGCATCCAGCGCATATTCAAACATTGGCCGCGACGCAAACTCCTTTATAAGCTTGCATTCGCCAAACCGGCTCGACGCGCCCGCGGCCATGAGTACAGCGGCAATTTTCATCTCAGCTTGCCGTGCGCCCTGCGGCGGATGTAGCGGCCGCGGTTTTTAGCTATGAGCTCGCCGTTATATACAACAAGCTCGCCGTTTAGGAAAACGTGCTTCGCCCCGCCCCTAACCTCCATGCCATTGAAGGGGGTATTGTCGCAATTATGCTGGCCGTCCGTATCGGATATGGTGCGGCTTATTGAGCCATCCCATATTACCACGTCCGCCGCGCAGTCCTTGGCTATCCTGCCGCGGCCCGCCATGCCGAACAGGCTTGCCGCGTTGCCGCTCATAAGGGCGGAGAAGCGCTGCATATTCATGCGCCCCGCAAGCACGCCGTATGTATACATCAGCTCCCCGCGCCATCTTACGCCAGCGCCGCCGTTGGGTATTTTGGAAAAATCGCCTGCGGCAAGCTTCTGCGCCATTGTGAAGGAGCAATGGTCCGTGCCGATTGTGTCTATATCGCCGGAAGCGCATGCCGCCATGAGCGCCTTGTTATCGGCGGGTTTTCTGAGCGGCGGACTCATTACGAACTTTGCTCCGTCCGCGTCAAGATAGCGTTCGTCGTCAAGGAAAAGATACTGCGGGCAGGTTTCAAGGTAAACCTCCTGGCCGCGTTTGCGCGCGCGCAGCGCCTCCTCCAAACCTTCATGCGTGGAAAGATGCACAACGTAGGCAGGCGCCCCCGCAAGCTTAGATAGGCGCATATACCGCGCCACGGCCTCGGCCTCTATATCGTTTGGGCGGGAAAGCGGATGCCCCTCCGGCCCCAGTATGCCGCGCGCCTTCACTTCCTCCGTAATGCGCAGCAGCGTATCCCAGTTTTCGCAATGTACGCCTATCAGCGCGCCGTATTGCTTTGCTGCCTTCAGCGCGGCGTAAAGGCTGCCGTCGTCCACGCGCAGCGCGTCGTATACCATATACATCTTATATGATGTAACGCCCTCGCGGGTCATGTCCGCCATTTCGGCTTCCGTCTGCTTATCCCAGCGGGCTATTGCCATATGGAAACCGTAATTGCAGTGCGCAATTTCAGCTTTCCGTTGCCATTGGGCAAGCGCTTCGCCAAGCGTGCCGTCCCGCTCCTGCGTGGCGAAGTCAAGTATGCTTGTTGTGCCGCCCAGTATTGCCGCGCGGGTGCCGGTATCAAAATTGTCCGCGGTCACGGCGGAGCCTGTGTTCAGGTCGAAATGGGTATGCGTGTCTATAAATCCGGGCAAAACATAGCAGCCGGCGGCGTCTATCACCTCCAGGCCCGTTGCGTCCAGCCCATCGCCAATATATGTTATTTTGCCGTTCTTTATTATAAGGTCGGCCTCGTAGCAGCCGTTCTTATCGGCTATGCGTCCGTTTTTTATAAGATAATCCATTGCTGCTCCTCCTGCTCAATTTATTATAAGTAAGTGACAAGATATTCACATTTATAATTATATCCGTTTTTTTGGATTATAACAATACATAATGCGCGATTTATGGTATACTGATACCCATGAAAAACATTCTATGCTATGGCGATTCGAATACATGGGGCTATATCCCCGGCGGCAAGGGCCGCTATGAGTACGCCGTGCGCTGGACGGGCGCCGCGCAGCGGCTGCTTGGTGACAGCTACAGAATAATAGAAGAAGGGCTAAACGGCCGCACGACCGTTTTTGACAGCCCCTTTGACGGGAGCGTGCTGAACGGCAAAAGCCATCTTATGTGCTGCCTTATGAGCCACGCGCCGCTGGATGCGGTTGTTATAATGCTGGGCACGAACGATTTGATGCATAGCCACACGGCTTGGGAAGCGAGCCGCGGCTGCATAACGCTTTCGCGCATGGTAATGAACGGCGCGCTGCACTTTAATGCGCATACGCCGCGGCTGCTGCTCGTATCTCCCATACATATAGGCCGCGAAATAGCCAAGACCGATCAAAGCCCGCTGAGCGTTTCGGGCTATGAAGAATCGCTCAAATTCGCCCCGCTTTATGAGCAGGCGGCGGCGCGAATAGGGATAGACTTTTTGGACGCGGCAAAGTATGCCGAGCCTTCGCCGGTTGATAACGAACACATGGACGCCGAAGGCCACGCCGCGCTTGCTGCGGCAATAGCGGACAAACTTAAAACAATGCTCGGTTAAGCGGGCGGCGATAATAAACCATTTATTTTACAGCAGGAGGAAAGAACACCAATGAACTACGACCTGAAGGCGCTGGATAAGGCGCTTGACGCAAGGATAAAGGAGAAGAAGCTGCCCGGCGTGAGCTGCGCGATATACGGCCCCGACGGCGTTATATTCGAAAAAGGCTACGGCTTCGGCAACAATGAACACACCAAGCTGATTGACGAAAACACCATTTTCGGCATAGCCAGCATGAGCAAGTCCACCTCCACTTTGGCGCTTGCAATACTGGAAGCCGAAGGCAAGTTCAGCTATGACGATCCCGTGACCAAGTACATTCCCTCCTTCCGCATACCCGGCAACCCCACGGACACGGTGCTGGTAAGGCACCTTGCCATGCACACCGCCGGCATACCTCCCATGGAGCCGCTGGAATGGTCCATCGCCATGAACAGCACCGATCGTTTCTCCGATGCGAGCGAGGAAACCGTTGGTAAGGACGTATACTCCGCCGCGGACGAAAGCGACAGCTGGGCGCTGCAGATGCGCCGCACGTCCCCCAACCAGATGGACAAAATTGAGCAGGTTATAGATTACATTGCCAACTGCAAGTATAAGACCCTTGGCGCGGCGGGCGAATACATGAGCTATTCCAACGAAGGCTACGCCGTTATATCCTATATAGTTGACGCGGCGGCGGGCATGCCGCTTGAGCAATTCCTTAACGAGCGCGTGTTCGGGCCCATAGGCATGACGAGGACCGTGCTTGACATAGACGGCTCGGAAGCCAGGAAGATAGCTTCCGATGGCAACATAACCAGCCTTTTTGAAGAAGTAAACGGCCAGAGCGTTGCGGACGATTGCTGGAGCATACTGCCCCCGTTCCGCGCATGCGCCTGCGTAAAGAGCACCGCGCACGACATGGCGCGCTACTATAGCTGCCTTGGCAACGGCGGCGTGATAGACGGCGTGCAGGCCATCCCCGCGAAGGCGGTTGAAATAATGGTAGGCAACCGCTTCGGCGAAGAAGAGAAGCCCATCTATTGCTACGGCCTTTACAAGCGCACCAAGAACGGCCACGTTATATGCGAACACTCCGGCGGACTGCATGGCGTATCTACCCACGGCGGCTTCCTCAAGGGCGAAGGCTACGGCTTTGCCGCGCTGTGCAACCAGGGCGACTGCGATACGGACGACCTGTGCTGGATGATGTACAACATGATGATGGGCGATCCCATAGAGAACAGCCACCGCTGGCTGCATCCCGTAGGATATGACTTCGGCGCACCCGAAACCATAGTCGGTTCCTATATCTGCCACGAAGGTATTCCCGCCACGCTGAAGGTATATATAAACGACGAGGGCAAGCTGATGGGCGAGACTGCCATGGGCCCGATGGACATGGTATACTGCGGCGAGACGTGGTTCCAGGGCATCCGCAACGGTGATGTTGCCAACCGTATGCGCTTCTATATCCGCGACAACAAGGCCTGGTCCGTAATGGTAGGCAGCCGCGTATGGGAACGCATAGAGGAATAAGCATAGCTGACTAAAAAGAGCAGAGCATAAGGAAAAGCCCCGAAAGGGGCTTTTGTGTGTTGAGTTTATGCTGCACCAAAAGGCTCCCCGAACTGGGAGCTGTCGCCGCAAGGCGGCTGAGGGGTTGACGAAAACAGGAGGGGCTGCGTTGCCCCTCCGAATTCTTCTTTTCGCCAACCATGCGAACCCAAACGTTTCAATATGCCTACGCCTTGCTCTGCCCTGCATACATTGCATAAAACCTGCTTGTTCTTTGCCGATAGAGCATGAGCAGCCCGCGCGTGCTCAGCTCGGCAGCCATGGCTATCCACATGCCGAGCAGACCGAGCGGCTTTATCAGTATCAGCGCAAGGCCTATGCGCACCACCCACATCGTGGCAAGGTTTATAACGCTTGGCACAAGCGTATCGCCCGCGCCGCGCAGGGCGCCCGCGGCAACTATCGACGCACCGAAAAGCGGCTCGGCAAGCAGCTCTATCCTAAGCACCTGCGCGGAAAGCTCGCGCACGGCGGGATCGGGCGTGAGCATGGCGAACAGCAGCGGGCATATGAACATCATTATCAGCCCCAATACGCCCATTATGGTTGCGCCCATGCCAATGCATATGTTGCCATAGCGGCGGGCAAGCTCATCCTCGCCCGCGCCCACGCTGCGGCCTACGACCGTTGCGGCAGCGGAGCCTATTCCGTAGCCGGGCATGTAGCATAGCCCCTCCGCAGTTACGGCGAAGGAGTTTGCGGCTATTGCAATTTCGCCAAGCGGAGCTATTATCATTGTGGTTATTACCATTGCCCCGCTTGTGGCAACCTCCTGAGCCGCCACGGGCAGGCCGATTTTCAACGCCTTTTTAAGTATGGAAGAATCGAACCGGCTCTTGTCGGCCCTGTTCAATTTAAGGTGCTTATCCCTGCCGCAGCAGCACCACAGCATTACAAGGCATACCGCCGTGCAGGCAAGCGCCGTGCCTATGCCCGCGCCCAATACGCCGTATTTGGGAATGAAAATCGCATTGAATATAATGTCTAAAATGCACATTGCGGCCGTAAGTATGCTGGGCGTTACCATGTCCCCGCTGCACTGCAAAAACGATGAGGCGAGCGAATTGAGCTGCAAAAACGGCAGCTCCAGCGCGAATACAAGGAAATACAGCGATGCATCGCGGTGTATTGTTTCGCTGCCGCCAAGCCATACGGGCAGAGGATCGCTTATAACGGCGCCCAATGCGCACAGCAGGGCCGATATCAAAAGCGCGCTTATCAGGCCGTGCTTAACAACCGTGCGCGCGTCCTCGTCACGCTTTGCGCCGATATGGTGCGCAACCTGCACGGAAAAGCCCGCCGTTATTGCGTAGGTTATGCCGCTTAACAGCCAGGTGCTTGTGGAAACAAGGCCTATTGCCGCAGACGCATTCGCGCCGAGCGCGCCGACCATTGCGGAATCGATATACTGCATGGCTATGGTAGTTATCTGCGTTAGTATCGCCGGCAGGCTGAGCCGCCATACCAGGGATATCTGCGGGCGCAGCTCGCTCCAATCAATCCTTTTCATATACTCTCCCGATGCTGACTAATGGTATCATCAGTTGACAAGGACAGGCAAGCCCAAAATGGCTGCTTGGGGGGGCGCTCCCGTGTTCCTGTCGCATGAATTACCCAAAGCTTATCACGATGCACAACGCCTTGTCAACAATGGTTAAATATAAACGAAAATACCCGGCCGCAAAGCCGGGTATTCGCTGCATTTAAGCTTTATTTGCTTTTGTTATTTGGTGAAGGTGCAGCCGGCGTCGAATTCTATGGTGCCCTTGTAGTTCTTTATTACGCCGGTAACGGTTATCACGTCGCCCACGGCAAGCTTATCCGCGCCCTCGCCCTTCATGCGGAAGCACTGTATGGCATAGTCGTTCAGGCCGCCCACAACTATGGTAACGGTTATGTTGCCGTATTCCGCGCTGAAGGCGGTGTCTATGGAGGCGATGGTGCCGGTCAGGGTCTTGGTGCCCATCAGCTGCGCGCCTTCCTCAAGGGTGTAAGCGCGGGCGACTATCTTGACTCCGGTCACGGCGTCGGCGGGGATAAGGGTGCAGCCCGCGTCGAACTCGATGGTGCCCTTGTAGTTCTTTATAATGCCGAACACTGCTATTTCGTCGCCGACGGCCAGCTTGTCAGCGCCTTCGCCGCTGAGGCGATAGCACTGTATGGGCTTATCCTCTATGCCGTCGCAAACCATGGTGACGGTCACGTTGTTGTACTCTGCGCTGAACGGGGTATCGATGGAGGTTATAACGCCCTTGAGCGCGGTCGCGTTGAGCATGGCGGCGCCTTCTTCAAGCGCGTAGGCGTTCTCAAGCAGCTTGGCCTGGTTGAGTATCTCGCCCTTGCCGATGTATGCACAGCCAGCGTCGAACTCGATGGTGCCCTTGTAGTTCTTTATGGTGCCTTCAACGGTTATTTCGTCGCCAACGGCCAAGGCATCCGCGCCCTCGCCGGCAAGGCGGAAGCACTGCACGGGGTATTCTTCCATGCCCTTTACGGCCATGGTTACGGTTATGTTGTTGTATTCGGCGCTGAACGGAGTGTCGATAGACACAACGGTGCCGAACAGTCGCTGGGTGCCTTCAAGCGCCGCGCCCTCTTCCAGCTCGTAGCCGGCGGAGACTATTTCGTCATAGCTGGCGGTGCCAAGATCAAAGCCCTTGGGTACCATGTGGGCAAAGCTTTCGGAAACGGAAGCGCCGCTTTCGTCCGCTATGGTGGCGGTAAGGGTGTATTCGGAATCCTCGGCGCAGGCTTCGTTAACATCGATGGTGACCATCTTGTCCTCGCCCAGTTCGCCAACGACCACGGCATCCTCGGCGCCGCCGGTGATTTCAACGGTCCACTGTATCTGATAGGATACGCCGTCCACCACGGCAAAACCGACAACCTGATAATCGGCAGGGGTCTTTACCGCGCTCTTTTTATACATCAGCTTTATGTAAGCCGCGGCGTTCTCAAGCGCCTGAGTGTTGTCAACAACGGGTTCGGCGCTGGGCTCAACGGTCTCTGTGGGTTCGTTGCTGGGCTCTACCGTGGGGGCAGGCTCGTCCACGGGGGCGGAGCAGCCGGCAAACGCCGCTACGAACAGCGCCAGCGCTATTATGTATGCTACTATCCTTTTCATGTTTTCTCCCTCTTTTCAGGTTTATTTTTAGTGTATGGAAATACCTTCCGCCGTGAATACGTGCAGCTGCGGCGCATTGTCATACATGTCCACGGCTGCGCGCACGTCTATCGTTTTTCCGGAAAGGGTATTGGGGTCAAAGGCCGCGCCGTTTACTTTAAGCGGCTCAAGCCTTACCGTCACTTCGGCATCGCCTGCGGCGCAGGTGAGCGTTGCGCAGCCGTTTTCGGCAACGTAAACGCTTTGCACCGTTAAACCGTCCATCTCAACGGTGGTGTTCATGGCGATGTCGCTCAGCTTATATTCCGCCGCACCGGCTTCGGTTTCTATGCTCACCATGGCGGAAGCAAAATCATCCGCGCTTATGCTGACATAGCCTGCCGCGTTGCCCTCGCTCAGCTTTTGCAGATTATTCGGATCGTCCGGCTTCATCTGCCGGTAGCTTAGGCCGGATACCTGATAGCAGCCGCCGGCCTCATAATACTGAACGGTGCCCACTATCCGCGCCCGGTTGCCCACGGAAAGTATATCAAGCCCCGCGCCCGAAAGGCCGTAGCCATAATAGGCGCTTATGCCGTAATACCTGTCCGTTTCCGCGTCATAATCCTCGATAAACACGCCGTTTCCGCTGTTTATGGTTATAACGCCCTCAAACGCTACCTTTTTGCCGTTATAGCCTTCTATGCCGCACCTAAGCTCCTTTAATGTAAGCTCCACGGCGTCCCCGTAATAGAAATCGGGGTCCTTCTGCCCTGAATAGATGTTCAGCTTGTTCGCCTTGGCCCGGTTTATGGCCGCGGTGCAGGCGGAGCCATAGCGGTTGTTTGCCGAAGAATAGGCGCGGGCAAGGCCGTTTTGCAGCAGCTCTATATTAAGGTTGCGGTATTCGCCGGCCTTTTCGGCCTTATACCATACCCAAACAAGGTATCTGCCGCCGGTGGAGTCGAAATCCCAATTCCCGTCGTCCGATTCGATCATTATGGAATGGGCACGGGACAGCTTTTCCTTTGTAAATTCGGACGCCGCCTTGCCGTATTCCTCTATTTTGCCGGTGGATTCCGGCGTATCTATGCCGATAAAGCGGGCCTTCAGCACGCCGGAGGGCATTATGCTTTCCGGCACGAAGAAATGCACGGTGTCGCCGTCCACGAACGACTTTACCGTAACCTCCTGCTTCGCTGTATCCGCGCCCGAAGGCTTCACTGACGCGGCATAGTCAATGCTTTCGCTTGCCGCGGCAGCGGGCGAGGGCGCGGCTTCGGGCGCGCTGCTCACGGGGGGCGTTTGCACGGCGTCCGTTTGCACGGGCGTGGGCAAAGCGTCCTTATCCTTTTGCGGCGTGCAGCCGAATATGCAAAGCGCCAGTATTATCAGCGCCAATGCCGGGGCAAGCTTTTTCATAACGCTACTTCCTTAAAAACCGGGCTTATATCAGCCGTTGTATTCGCACTCGTCCACGGCCTCGGCAAAGGCAGCCTCTATCATGGCGTCCACGTTGCCGCCGTCGTCCGCGGTAAGGCACTTGGTCAGCAGGGTACCGACCTGATCACGCGCGGTGGAGGAGCCGTTGAAGGCGGGGGAGGTGTAGTAATATTCTTCCTGCTCAAGGCAGACCTTGGCGCTGAGGGCGGAGATGTACTTGCCGCCGTCGGCCTGGGCGATGAAGGAAGCGTAGGCTTCGTTATCGGCAACGCTCTTGAGTACGGGAACATAACCGGAGGCCATGGAGAACTCGGCCTGGAAATCCACGCTGGTGGTCAGGAACTTGATGAACAGCCAGCTGGCCACGACTTCCTGATCGTTATCCTTCTTGAATATGCATACGCTGGGGCCCTGGGAAATGACCTTGTTGTTGCCGTTGCCAAGCTGCGGTATGGTGCTGATGCCAACTTCGAAAGGATAGTTGCCGTTTGCGTCGGCCGCGGGACGCTGATGGGTTGCGCCTGCGGAGGAGCCGATGGACATATAGCTCTTGACCTCATCGGTGGAGGTGAACAGGCCGGAGGTATAGGCGCCGTAGAGCTTCTGAGTGGTCAGGTAGCCCTTCTGGTACCATTCGCGGAACATCTTTATGAAGCCGCGGTTGGTTTCGTTATTGAACAGATAATGGTCGCCGGAGGCGCTGGTATAATCGGAGCCGTACTGCTCGCACATGGTGATGAACCAGTTGCTCTCGCTGTCGTAACCAAGGGGAATGGAGTTGGGGTCGATTTCCTTTATCTTGGCGCAGGTAGCTTCCATCTCTTCCCAGGTGGTGGGGACGGTAAGGCCGTTGGCGTCAAAGAAGGTCTTGTTGTAGTAAAGTACCTCGGTGGACTTGGAGAACGGCATGGTGTACATGAGGTCGTCGCCAAACTGGGTACCTTCGGCATAGTAACCGGGGATGAAGTCCGCCTTCTGCTCGTCGGTCAGGCCGAGTATTTCGGCGGTGCCGTCCGCGCGGGCAACCTCGATCTGGCTGTTGATAAGGCCGTCAAGCGTGGCAACAGCGCCGGCCAGGTTGTAAAGCGCAACATGGTCGGGATAGCAATAGGCTATGTTGGGCTGGTTGCCAACGGTGATCTCGGTGCTTATCTGGTCGCGCACGTCGTCATAGCTGCCGATTTTTTCGCTGGTGATGTGGATATTGGGATAGAGCTTGTTGAACTCCTCGATGTAAAGGTTCAGCACATCGCTCAGGTTGGTGCCCATGGTGTGATAGAAGGTCAGGTTGACTTCGCTTCCGTCGTAACCGGCTTCGGGGACGGTGAAGTTGCCTTCGCTCACAGGCTCGGCCGTCTGCTGATCGTTGCCGGCAGGGGTACCGGCGTTGTCGGTAGTGGTGGGTTCGGCGGTCTGCTGATCGCCGGTGTTGGCGGGGGTGCTGTTGGTGCAGGCAGCCAGCATCAGCGCGCTGAATACCATAAGTACCGCCAACATGGTTGCCAGGATTCGTTTTGTCATTTTTTGTTTTCCTTGCCTTTCTTTATGCTTAGCATAAATTTATTTAGCCTTTTATGCCGCTTCGGCTTACGCCCTTCATAATATATTTCCTGAGGAATATGAACACCAGGAACAGCGGCGCGGACACCAGTGCTACCGCCGCCATCTGCACGGGGTAGTTAACGTCCCCCGTGGTATCGGTGAATGCATTCCTAAGGCCGTTGGTTATTAGCCTGTGCGCATCGTCGTTGGCAACGAGGCGCGGCCATATATATGAATTCCATGCGCCCATCATCTTCAAAATCGTTATGGATATGAGCGTAGGCAGCGACAACGGTATCATAACCTTGCAAAGGTATTTGAAATCGCTTGTGCCGTCCACCTTTGCGGCAAGGTAAAGCTCGTTGGGTATCTGCAAAAAGTTTTGCCTGAGCAGATAAATATAGAACACGCTTACCAAAAAGGGGACTATAAGCACCGTGTATGTGTTCATCCAGCCAAGGTTGGTAACGGTGCTGTAATTGGTTATTGTAAAAAGCTCACCCGGTATCATCATTGTTGCAAGCAGCGCGGAGAAAAGCAGGTTCTTTCCCTTAAACTCCAGCCTTGCAAACGCGAACGCGGACAGAATTGTTATAACAAGCGAAAGTATGGTGGATACTATGCCCACATAGGCCGTATTGAAAAACAGCCGGCCCAGGCTTGCGGCGGTGAAGGCCTCCGCATAGTTTGACCACAGCACCTTCTGCGGCCAGAACGTGGGCACGCTTTGGCGGTATTCCTCAAGGCTTTTGAGAGATGAATTTATCATCCAGTAAAACGGGAACAGTACCACCAGCGCCATGAATATAAGGAACGCATAGCAGAACGCCTTTGCAATTATGCCAACCGCCCTTGAGCGGGTGCGCTCGGCGGAAATATCCCGCTCATGCATTGTTCTTATCGTTTCTTTAGCCATATTTTACCTCAATAATGCACGCGCTTTTTGCTGACCTGAAGGTTGATTAGCGTTACCACCAGTATTATGCCGAAAAGTATCAGCGCGGCTGCGCTGGCGCGGCCCTGATTATTGGTGGATAAAGCGTCGTATATAAAGCCTACCATAGTGTTCAGCCTGCCCGCGGCGTCCGCAGGGCCCATAGCCTCGCCGAATATACCGATTATGCTGGTGTATTCCTTAAAGCCGCCTATGAAGCCGGTTATCACAACATAGGCAAGCATGGGGGAAAGCAGCGGCACGGTTATACGCGCGAATATGCGGCGGCGGGATGTGCCGTCCACCTTGGCGGCGTCGTAATACTGCTTATTGATGCTCTGCAGGCCGCCCAGCAGTATAAGTATTTTGAACGGCAGCGCGTTCCAAACGATGTATATTACCATAACGGTAATATTCGCCGCGTAGGAGGAGCCGTAGTTTATCCAGTTCACGGCCTTGCCGCCGAAGAATTCAATTATGTTGTTTATAATGCCTGCGGTAACGATTATTTCGTTCTCCGTGCCGTAAAAGCTGCCGACAATGTTGAACATTGCGGCGAACACCATGCCTATGGCGATGGAGTTGGTAACATAGGGCAGGAAGAATATGGTTTGCAGCGGCTTTTGCAGCCACTTTATTGAATTAAGGAACACCGCCACCAGCAGCGCGAGCAGGCTTGATATGGGCACAGTAAGCACGCACAGCAGCACCGTGTTTTTAAGGCAGCTTAAAAACTTTTGATACTTTATTACCTTAACGAAGTTGCCCACGCCGAACGCGAAGCTTTCGCCGCCGGCGACCTTCAGCCCGCTGTACCCTTCAAGAAAGGCCATGCGCACCGTGTTTATTATGGGCCACACCGTGAACACCAGCAATAATACTATCGCCGGGGCAAGGTACAGCCACGCCTTCCATTTTTGCTTGCCTTCTACCATTTTTTATTTTACCTCGAAGTGTATGCGCTTTTCGCTTTCCTTGTCGAATATGAAAAGCTTATGCGGCTTTATGGAGAAGCGCACCTTCTCCGCCTCGTGATCCACGCCCGCGTCCGCATTGATTATGGAGCGGATGGTGGGGTTGAGCGAGGCGGGGTTGGAGGATACAACGCTCACGTCCCTGCCCATTACTTCAACGTTTATAAGCTTGCAGCCGAGCGGGCCGTTTTCATTTAGAATGAAGCCTTCGGGGCGGATGCCGACGTAAACTTCGCCGTCGTCAACGCCGTTCACGCTGAGCACGGCTTCTTCGCCCACATATACCTTGCCGCCCTTGACGGAGCCGTTGAAAACGTTTATGGGCGGGGTGCCGAGGAACTTGGCAACGAACAGATTGTCCGGATCGTCATAAACGGCCTGCGGCTTGCCAATCTGCTGCACAACGCCCGCCTTCATGACCACTATAAAGTCGGATATGCTCATGGCCTCGTCTTGGTCATGGGTAACGAAAACGGTGGTTATCTTGGTTTCGCGCTGTATGCGGCGTATTTCCTCGCGGGTTTGGAGCCTGAGCCTTGCGTCAAGGTTGGAGAGCGGCTCGTCAAGCAGCAGCACGCGCGGCATTTTGACCAGCGCGCGGGCTATTGCAACGCGCTGCTGCTGGCCGCCGGAAAGCTCGCTGGGCTTGCGGTCCATAAGCTCGTCTATCTGCACAAGCTTTGCCGTTTCATAGGCCCGCTTGAGCATTTCTTCCTTGCTCAGCTTGTCCGCCCCTTTAAGATTTTGCAGCGGGAAAAGTATGTTCTGCTTAACGGTAAGGTGCGGGTAAAGGGCATAGTTCTGGAACACAAGGCCAACGCCCCTGTTTTCCGGCGCAAGGCCGGTAACGTCGTCCTCTCCAAAGAATATCTGCCCCTTTGTGGGCTTTTGCAGGCCGCATATCATATAGAGCGTGGTGCTTTTGCCGCAGCCGGAAGGACCGAGCAGGCCTATCAGCTTCCCGTCGGGAATGGTAAAGCTGCAGTCGTTTACGGCTATTACCTCCTCGCCCGATTTCTTGTTGCGGCTGGGGAAAGCCTTGGTCACGTTGCGCAGTTCAACTTTCATCGTTTTCGTCCTCGATCCTTTTTAGTTTATTTTGTATATCTTGGTTTACCCTTGTTTATTGACCCCATCGTGCGCTGTCCGCTTCGGCATATTCCCTGCGCCGCGCTTCGCGCTCCCGGGCGGAATCGAATATCATCTGGCTTTCCATATCCACAACAACCGTTTGCGCCAATATATCATGTATTGCGGAATTGGTATGCGTGGCCGCGATAAGCACTATTTGCAGCAGCGCCAGCGCCGCAAGCATTATGAGCCCAACCGTGCCGAGACTGCCGAACAATATAAGGAATATTATCAGCAGCGGGGCCATTGTTTCGATTGTGTATTTGCCAAGCAGTGTGCGTATTAGCATGGCTATGGGCTTCACGCGCACGGAGTCGGTCCGCATTACGGCAAGGCCGAATATCTTTTTGCCAATGGTCTGCCCATTCTTCAGCCACAGTACGGGTATTGCGAACTCCAGCGCCATATACGCAAGCAATACCGAAAGCGACATTATTGCAAGCGAAAGCTGAATTATAATAGAAAACGCCCGGCTGACATCGGCATCATTGTTAAGCTTTGCATATGCATCAGCATAACGGAGCCGATCCTCTTCACCGAGCGCAAGATATTCTTCATCCGAAATATTAAAATCAATGCCATACAGCTGTTCGTATTCCGTATAGTATCGCTGCAGATTATCGTTATAATTATCGTAACCGAACGCGGCGGAAAGCAAAAGCGCGAACCCGGTTGCGAGTACGCTTAGCAGAATAACGTCCAACAGCCAGGCGGACGCGCGCTTGAGCATGCTTGCTTTCTGCAAATCGAACATGGGCTTTCCTCCGTTTCCGCGGCGAAAGGCCGCCGCTTTCGTTAAAACAGGCGCAGCATATACATGGGCCGCGCAATCATACATAATTGTACAATGTTTGATAAAAACATGCAACAACATTTGCTTTCGCTTTTACTTATATCGCGCGCGGAGCTGTTGACTTATCGGTGGGGATAGGGTAATATGCAAGCTGCACTAATAATTCGGGACGGTGAAAACACCTATGATAAAGTTGCTTATAAGCGACCTTGACGATACTTTATACGATTGGACGGGCTTTTTCGTGCCCGCCTTTTACGCCATGGCGGACGAGATCGCCCGTATGACGGGCATAGACGAAAAAAAGCTGCTGAATGAATACATGGCGGCGCATCAGCGGCTCGGCTCGGTTGAATACCCTTATGCAACGCTTGAGCTGCCCAGCATAAAGGCATACTATAACAATGCCCCGGCGGAGGAGCTGAAGGCGGCGCTAAGGCCCGCGTTCAACGTGTTCAATTCCGTCAGGGAAAGCCATCTGCACCTTTTGCCGGGCGTGGAGGAAATGCTGCGCGCGCTTACGGAAATGGGCGTGACGCTCATAGCCTATACGGAATCCTCCAAAGAAAACGGGTTTTACAGGCTTATGAAGCTGGGCATAGAGCCGTACTTTAAGCATGTGTACACGTTTGAAAGCCAGTTCAAGAGCGCATACGCCGTGAGCGAAAAGGTGCGCACGGTGCAGACAAAGAAGCCGGACGTTGCTGTAATTGAGCGCATATGCACGGGCGAGGGCTATGATAAAAACGAAGTAATGTACCTGGGCGATAACCTTACAAAGGACATGTACATGGCCAAAATGGCCGGCGTTACGGCAGTATGGATGCACAGGAAGTGCGAAAACGAAGATTATAAGAACAAGCTGCTTGCCATAACAAGCTGGACGGCGGCGGAATACGCGCGGGACGTGGAGCTGAGGCAATACATGCAGCAGCACGGCATAAGGCCGGATTATGAAATAAGCGACGCGCGGGAGCTGATAGCCATTGCGGCTAAATGATGCCGAGCGCCTTTAACGCCTGAACAGATGTAAATTCGGGCATTATGAACTCAAGCTCCTCCGTTTCAAACGGCAATGCCGCGCCGACTGTGAGCGTTATAAGCTGCCGGTTGAGCAGGAGCCTGTCTAAGTTCATCAATATTGATTCCCTCAGCGCGGGCTGCTTTATGCGGTCCGCGTTTTGCATTATGCCGTCAAGCGAGCCGAATTCGTTTATCAGCCGCGCCGCTGTTTTTTGACCTACGCGGGGCACGCCGCGGATATTGTCTGATGCGTCGCCGCAAAGGGCCTTCATGTCAGCATATTTGTCCGCGCCTATGCCGAACTTTTCCAATATATATTCTTCGCCGCAAAGTGCGGTATTCTTTCCGCGGTATCTAAGTACGCTCACATTGGTGGAGATAAGCTGAAAATAGTCGCTGTCGAACGACGAGATGACTATGTTGGTATCATCCGTCCGGTTGAACACATATGCTGCCACGATGTCGTCCGTTTCGCAGTCCGTGGTTTCGGCATGCTTTATACCCATGAAATCAAGCGCCAAGTATATGTTCGCCAGCTGGGAAAACGGCGTTTCGTCCTCCCCCATTTGGCTGTAATCCACGCGGTTGGCCTTATATGCGGGGTCCAGCGCGGCACGCGGGTTTTCATGCTCCCCATCAAACAGCACAACGGCGTGCGTGGGCCGCACCATGCGTATTATTTTCATGAGAGCGCCTACGAAGCCGATGGTGCCATGCACGGGCCGTCCGCTTTTGCCCACTATGCGCGCGGGCATACCGTAGAACATTTGGAACAGCAGATTGCTCCCGTCAACAATAAGCAGCTTTTGCATGGAGGACTCCTTGGGGTGATTACGTCATAATGCCGTTTTATGCTTGCATATCGGGCTTAGTTTGCGTATAATATAAACAGAAACCACGCCTGCCGGAGACGGTTGGCCTAAGTTTATGGGTTAAGAATTGTAACCGTTACCTTTGGCCAGGACGGTTACTTTTCTTTTTGCTCATCTTTATTACGAAACGTAATATTCTGAAGAAGAACTTGAAAAGTTCAATGAGAATCGCCAAAAATCCGAAGAATTCCGACCATGTCATCACAGTGCCACCCCCTCCCTGATAAGGATTTGGGTTTGGCCAACCGTCCCCTTTTACCGCGTCGGGGCAGGCGCTTGCATCTATTATAATGGAGAATGGCGCTGAATTGCAAGAAAAAAGCTGATAAAACGCACCCAAAGGCTCCCCTTCACGGGGAGCTGGCAAACCGAAGGTTTGACTGAGGGGTTGTAACAAACAATGAGATGTGAGTTGCTTTATACCCTTTTTTGCCAGGGGGCCGGGGAAGATTTCGATTTCTCCCCTTAGGCCCCCTGGCGACCCCCGTAACCCCATTGAAACGATCGCTCCGCGAAGGGGTACGGCACTGTACGCCGTGTTTGTACTGTACCAAAAGGCGCCCCTTTACGGGGAGCTGGAAATTCGCCGTAAGCGAATTTTCTGAGGGAGTAAAACAAACAAATAGCTGCGAGCTTCTTTAGACTCCCTCCGTCTTTTGCTTCGCAAAATCCACCTCCCTCTTAGAGGGAGGCTTATTGTGAGAGTTTGTAAGGTGATGAAAACGGCACTTGGCAGCTTTGAGCCGTTCCTCTTTCGTCATGGCTTCGCCATACCACTTTCCCCGCACGCGGGGACAGCTTTTGGTTAGTGGTAGCCCCCAAAAAGGCTCCCCGGCCGGGGAGCTGGCACGGCGTTAGCCGTGACTGAGGGGTTGTAACAAACAATGAGATGTGAGTTGCTTATTTTACTTCATCAAACATCATAGATTATCTGCACACAAAAAGCCCCGGAACGGCGATTGCCGTCCCGGGATGCGTTAGTTAATGCATTACTGCATGTCGTTGAGCTTCTTGTAGTATTCGTACTTATCCTTGGCTTCGTGCTCGGCGCGGTCGAACAGCTTGTCGGCCACTTCGGGGAACTGAGAGAGCAGGGAAGCGTAGCGAACTTCGCCCATTATGAACTCGCGGTAAGGTATGGTCGCGGGCTTGCTGTCCAGAGTGAAGGGGTTCTTGCCCTGGGCGGTAAGGTCCGGATTGTAACGGTAAAGCTGCCAGTAACCGGCTTCAACAGCCTTCTTGGCCTCGGCCTGGCTCTTGCCCATGCCTTCCTTTACCTTCAGGCCGTGGTTGATGCAGGGAGCGTAGGCGATTATGAGGGAGGGTCCCTTATAAGCTTCGGCTTCCGCAAGGGCCTTGACCAGCTGCTGCTGATTGGCGCCCATGCAAACCTTGGCAACGTACACGTAGCCGTAGCTCATGGCCATCATGCCCAGATCCTTCTTGCTGGTGCGCTTGCCGGCCGCAGCAAACTTGGCAACGGAACCGGTAGGCGTAGCCTTGGAGGACTGTCCGCCGGTGTTGGAGTACACTTCGGTATCCACGACCAGAACGTTTACATCCTCGTCCATAGCAAGAACGTGGTCAAGTCCGCCGTAGCCGATGTCGTACGCCCAGCCGTCGCCGCCGAATATCCATATGGACTTCTTGACGAGCAGGTCCTTGTTGGCAAGCACTTCGCGGCCCAGAGTGCACGCTTCGCAGGGGCACTTCTTGCCGTTCTTGAGCCATGCTTCTTCCCACTGGGTGCCGGTCAGATCGGGATCGACGCTCGCTTCCAGCTCGGCAACCAGCTTCGCAGCCGCCTTCTTGGAGCCTTCCGCATCGTCCATGTTCTCCAGCCATTCCTTACCGGCGGCCTTCAGATCGGCGTCGCAGTAGTCAACCGCGATCAGCTTTTCAACAAGCTCCGCAACATGCGCGCGGCGCTGCTTGGTACCAAGGTTGATACCGAAGCCGAACTCGGCGTTATCTTCAAACAGGGAGTTGGCCCATGCGGGACCGTGGCCCTTTTCGTTGGTGGTGTAAGGCACGGTGGGCGCGCTGCCGCCGTAGATGGAGGTACAGCCGGTGGCGTTGGCAATTATCATCCTGTCGCCGAACAGCTGGGTTATAAGCTTGATATACGGGGTCTCGCCGCAGCCTGCGCAGGCGCCGGAGAACTCGAACAGGGGCTTGAGGAACTGGCTGTTCTTAACGGTGTACTTGTTCATGTCAAGCTCGCGCTCGGGCAGCTTGGCAGCGAAGTCCCAATTCGCGCCTTCGGTCTCCTGTACGGTGTGCAGGGGAACCATCTTGAGCGCCTTGGTCTTGGCGGGGCAAACGTCCACGCAGTTGCCGCAGCCGGTGCAGTCCAGCGGGGAGAGCTGCATGCGGAACTTGTAGCCCGCAAGCTCCTTGCCGGTGGCAGGCTTGGTCACGAAGGTTTCGGGGGCATTGTCCTCGTCCTTTACCAGCACGGGCCTTATGCAGGCGTGCGGGCAGACCAGGGAGCACTGGTTGCACTGTATGCAGTTTTCGGGTATCCACGCGGGTACGTCAACGGCTATGCCGCGCTTTTCGTACTTGGTGGTGCCGGTGGGCACGGAACCATCGGGGCTCATTATGGAAACGGGCAGCTTGTCGCCGTTCTGGGCCAGGATGGGGGAAATGAACTGAGTGAAGTACGGATCATCCGTCACGGGCTTCACAACCGCGCCTTCGGTGGTGGTGGCCCAGGATTCGGGATAGTTGATTTCAACTATGGCGTTGGCGCCTGCGTCTATGGCGGCATAGTTGCGGGCCACGACGTCCTCGCCCTTCTTGGCATAGGACTTCTTGGCTGCAGCCTTCATGTACTCTATGGCCTGGTCGGCGGGGATAACGTTTGCCAGCTTGAAGAAGGCGGACTGCATTATGGTATTGATGCGGTTGCCCATGCCGACTTCCTTGGCCAGCTTAACGGCGTCTATGTTATAGAACTTGAGATGGTTCTTGGCGATGGCGTTCTTCATCTTGGCGGGCAGCTCATGTTCCATCTCCTCAAGCGTCCATTCGGAGTTGAGCAGGAAAGTGCCGCCTTCCTTGATGCCTTCGGTCACGTCGTAACGGGTGACGTAGGAAGCGTTGTGGCAGGCCACGAAGTCAGCCGCATCGATGAGGTAGGGGCTCTGTATGGGCTTTTTGCCGAAGCGCAGATGGCTCACGGTGAAGCCGCCGGACTTCTTGGAGTCGTAGGCAAAGTAACCCTGAGCATACATGTCGGTATGGTCGCCTATTATCTTTATGGAGTTCTTGTTCGCGCCAACGGTGCCGTCGGAACCAAGGCCATAGAACTTGCAGGCGATGGTGCCTTCGGGAGCGGCGTTGACCTGCTCGGTCACGGGCAGGGACAGATTGGTCACGTCGTCAACTATGCCTACGGTGAAGCGGGGCTTGGCGTCATCCTTCTTCAGCTCGTCATAAACGGCCTTGACCATGGAGGGGGTGAATTCCTTGGAGCCCAGACCGTAACGGCCGCCGATGATCTTAACATCGAACCTGCCGGCCTCGGCAAAGGCATTGACCACGTCCTGATAGAGAGGCTCGCCCTGGGAACCGCATTCCTTGGTGCGGTCGAGCACGGCGATCTTCTTGCAGGTGGCGGGCAGGGCGGCAAGCAGCTTGTCCGCACGGAAGGGCCTGTACAGACGGACCTTGATGAGGCCCAGCTTTTCGCCGCGGGCGTTAAGGTAGTCTATGGCTTCTTCAACCACGTCGCAGCTGGAGCCCATGGAGATTATCACGCGGTCCGCATCGGGCGCGCCGACGTAATCGAACAGATTATAATGGCGGCCGGTCAGCTTGCCGACTTCCTCCATGTAATGCTCAACTATTGCGGGAACGGCCATGTAACGGGTGTTGCAGGCTTCGCGGTTCTGGAAGTAAATGTCCGGGTTCTGGGCGGAGCCGGAAAGGTGCGGATGCTCAGGATTGAGTGCGCGCGCACGGAAGGCGGCCACTGCATCGTAATCAAGCAGCTTGCCCATATCTTCGTAATCTATGGCCTCTATCTTCTGCACTTCGTGGCTGGTACGGAAACCGTCGAAGAAGTGGACGAAGGGGACGGAAGCCTTGATGGCGGAAAGGTGAGTTACCAGCGCAAGATCCATGACCTCCTGAACAGAGGCGGAAGAAAGCATGGCAAAGCCGGTCTGGCGGCAGCCCATAACGTCGCTGTGATCACCGAATATGCTCAGCGCATGGTAAGCAAGCGCGCGGGCGGACACGTGGAACACGCCGGGCAGCAGCTCGCCGGAGATCTTGTACATGTTGGGAATCATCAGCAAAAGGCCCTGGGAAGCCGTGAAGGTGGTGGTCAGGGCGCCTGCCTTGAGGGAGCCGTGCACAGCGCCCGCGGCGCCGGCTTCGGACTGCATCTCGGCTATCCTTACCTTTTGACCGAACAGATTGGTTCTGCCGTTCGCCGCCCACTCATCGGCAACCTCGGCCATGGGGGACGAGGGAGTGATGGGGTAGATGGCCGCAACATCACTGAACGCATATGCTACATGCGCCGCAGCGGTATTGCCGTCAATGGTCATTGTCTTTGCCATTTTGAGTATATCCTCCTGATGTATTTGGTGTATTCCCGGGCCTGTATACATGTTCGGCCCGGTACAGGCATTCTATGTATCATTATAATGTTTAACATCCCTACTGTCAATCAAAGAGCGGGGCTGCATGCCCCTTTTTATGCGCAATTTTTTATATGAAATTTATGTGCGGAAGCTTATGTGCGCGGGCGGCGAATGTGAAGTTTGCACAAATTCATAATTATGCCATTGTAAAGTTTAATAAACCCGTGTATAATACAAATACCATGTAACATCGTGGGAATTGAAACCGCCGCTTGTATAGGAGGCGGGTTTTATGTACTTAAAGTGTATAAATTTACTATAACATAGATGAAAAGGAGAGAAGAAAATGCCCGCAAATAATAAGATACGCTCCGCGTATGTGACGCTGCCTTCGGCGGAGCGCAAGGTTGCAGACTTTATCCTGGACAATCCTGACCGCGCGATGCGCATGGTAATCAACGAAATAGCCGAGGCTGCCGGCGTAAGCGTGCCAAGCGTTACCCGCCTTGCAAGGAGGCTTGGATACAAGGGCTTCCTTGATTTCCGCGTGGCGCTGGCGGGCGGAGCGGCCGCAAACGGCGCAACGCAGAAGCTTTCCCCCGTGAGCGACGAGGACAGCGACTCCACCGTTATAGACAAGCTGTGCGGATACAGCATAATGTCGCTTGAGGATACATATCATGCGCTGGATAAGGATGCGTTCTGCGCCGCGGCGCAGAATATTGCCGGCAAAAAGCGTGTGTTCATATGCGGCGAATCGGAGCTGCTTGCAAAGGACATGGTGCACAGCTTTAACATGATGAACATGGAAGCCATCGCCCTTTGCGACGAGGTGAGTATGGGCATATACCGCACCCGCTTCACAAAGGACGATGCGGTGATAGCCTTCTGCCGCAGCGGCCGCAATAAGGACATATTCGATGAAATAATCGCCGCCAAGGCCGCGGGAGCGACCACGGTGTACCTTAGCAGCTACGCGGGAAATCAGGCCGCGCAAACCTGCGACTATTTCTTCACCGCATCGCACATAGGCTCGGCCAAGGTGCCGTTCAGGCTTGAAAATTCAATGTCCACAATAACGCTGAGCACGCTTTTGATAACGCTTGTGGCGCGCTTCCGCGGCATGAGCATATCGGGGAGCAAAAATAGAAAATGAGCATGGGGAGCTATTTGAGCGACCTGCATACGCATACCGATTTTTCGCACGGCAAGGGCTCGCCTGAGGATATAGTCCGTGCAGGGATACGCTGCGGGCTTAAACGCATAGCCATAACCGAGCACGCGGGCGGGCACGTTTTTTACGGCGTGCGCGGCGAAAAGCTGACGCGGCTTAGGAAGGAGACGGAGCGCCTTGCAAGCGTTTACGCGCGGGATATAGAGGTTCTGTTCGGCCTTGAATGCAACCTGACCGGCTTTGGCGAATGCGACGCGCCAAAGGACAGGAGCATGTTTGATGTGCTTCTGCTGGCGTATCACAAGGGCGTTGTGCCGCGGGACGGCTTTTTGCTGAAGCGCTCCATGGAGGCCGCAGGCTTGCACAAAAGCGAACCGGAACTGACGGCGAAGGCGCTGCTTGCCGCGGCGGAAAAATACAGGATAGATATTTTTGCCCATCCGGGCGAATATGTGAAGTGCGATATAGAAACCCTTGCCCGCGGGGCGAAGGAGCTGGGCACGATGATAGAGATAAACTCCCGCCACATAACCCTTTCGCCGGATGACATACGGCTGATAGCCAAAATAGGCGCGGTGATGCGCCCGGACAGCGATGCGCACAGCCCCGAGCGCGTTGGCGAGCTTGGCCCCGCCGTAGCCGCCGCAGCCGCCGCCGGAGTTGAACTGCCGGGGGACGGGCTGTAAAAAACGGATTTGAATAAAGCTGAAATGAAAAACCAACAAAGATCGGATGCTAAGCTTCTGCATCCGATCTACTGTATCTGCTCAATTATCTGAGCATACTCTTCGGATTCAACGCTTATCACGCTGTTGTTGCGGGAAGGCATATTCGCCAGGCCGTTTGTCCTGAAAAACAAATATGTTTCACCTGATTGCAGACCCTGCGGGACGAGAATGTTGACGCTGCTCTCATCTATCGTGCCCTTGAGCACATTGACTATTGATACGTTGGCAGTGCCGCCCGCATAGGGGGAGGAATACGTTACATCTTCTACCGTGGCGGTGAATATGGTGCTGCTTTGGCTTGCCAGTTCGTTATAAGGCAGTTCGGTTGTGATGGCGGTGGTTGCTGCGGATTGACGTATGGGAAGGCTCGCAACGGCTTCGGTAAGTTCGCTTGCGCTCGTTTCGTTAAGACCAAACCTTTCGGGAGCGATAACATTGTCTCCGTCAAGTTCAAATATCGATTCGCGGTCAACGAACAGGGTGAGGGGCATGGGCCAAAATTCGGAGTCGTTCTGATAAAGGAACAGGCAGTATTTGCCGCCTTCGTTTATCAAATCTGAGTTTCCGTAGACGGTAATGGAATCCGTGTTTTGCCCCCTTATAACGGAAAGCCCGTCTATGTGGTAAAAATAATTGGAATCATCGGCTTGTTCCACGCTATCAACTGTACCGATGATGACGTTATCCGCATTTTCGGATAGCTGTTCAAGCGTGGTGTACTCGTAATCGTATTGGGGAACGGAAGGCACAAGCCCCGGGTTGTTGTTTGCACATGCACTTATAATCGTGAGCAGCGTGCAAACGAGCAAAATCATCAATGATTTTTTCATACACATGTCTCCTCTCGGTTAAAATTGTGAGTCCAAAAACTGTTTCCTGAGTTACTGTTAACAATGTATAATACTACCTAAGCCCTAATACTACCTCCATATGACATTGAACACAAAAACCAGACGTCTTAACGATTACAACATAAGCAATTGCTTAATTATAAGATAACATAATTTACTATTAAAAACAAGTTAAAACTTTATTAAAATAATTAAGAAGATTAAAAACATATGTTGTAACATGCCTTGTGCCGGTGTGCGGCAGCGTGGATCCGCTCAGCTGCGCGCTGCTTACAAAAATGCCCGTGTGGATATTCCATGGGGAGCTTGACCGCGGCATGGGCTTCAGCGTTATTCAGGCGCATGAAATGATAAACCGCTGCGGCGGCAGCAGCAAGCTGACCCTGCTCAGCGGGCAGGGCCATGAAATACGCTGGATATACCACAGCGACAGATTCGATATTATAAACTGGATGCTTGCTCGGTAATTATACGGATTTACGGCCGCCGTATTATCCGCCCGGCTTTAGCGCCGGTGAATACGGCGTTTTCCGCCGCTGTTTTTCCGCCGACTATAACATAATTAAGCCCTTCGCAGCGGGTGCGGAATGCGCCGTAATCTGCACGGTCTATAATCTTGTCCGCGTCGAAAAGCACCATGTCCGCATCATAGCCCTTTACTATAAGCCCCTTGTCTTTAAGCCCATACACCTGCGCGGGCAGTGAGGTCATGCGCCGTATGGCTTCCGGCAGGGTGATATACTGCTTTTCGCGAACGTAGCGGCCGAGTACGCGCGGGAACGTGCCTATTGAGCGCGGATGGCAGCCGCCGCAACCGGGGTACCACATGCCGTCCGTGCCCACCATAGTGCGGCGGTATTGCATAACGCGCTTCAGATCGTCCTCGCTCATGGTATGGTATATGCCGCCGGTGAGCAGCTTATCGTCGCGCAGAATATCGCATTGCAGTTCATATGGGTCAATGTTCAGCTCATCCGCTATGTCGTTGAGCATTCTGCCGTTGTATTCGGGATGCGCGGGGGAAGAGCCTATCATGGTGTACTTAAAGCGCTCCTTGGGCGTTAACGCGCCGAGTATAAGCGGACGCAGCTCGTTTCGCCCCTGCGCGGAGGACAGCATGGCGATAAGCTTATCCGTGCCGAGCGTGAACATATCGTCCGGAATGTTTGTGGAAAGGCCGGTGGCGGAGGCGGTGTATGGATATTGATCCGTAAAAACGTCGTAGCCTTCGGCGTTTATTTTTTGTATCAGTTCAAGCGTTTTGGCGGTTTTGCCCCAGTTTGCGCTGCCGCCGGTCGCCTTGTGGTGCGATATTACGCAGCGCACTCCGCTTGCGCGCACAACGCCGAGCATTTCTTCCACCGCTTCTATAAGCCCGCTGCTTTCCGAGCGCACATGCACGGTCATAACGCCGCCGTTTTGCGCAACCACCTTGCAAAGCTCGCTCATTTCTTCCGCATCGCAATACGATCCCGGCGGATATATAAGTCCGAACGATATGCCGAACGCGCCGCCGTCCATGGCCTGCTGAACAAGGACCTTCATCTGCTCTGTCTCATATGCCGTTGGCTTGCGGTTTTCAAAGCCCATTACCGCCGCGCGAATCATGCCGTGGCCAACAAGGAACGCCATGCTTGTGCCAAGCGGCTTATCAATATGGTCAAGATAGCCGCCGAATGTGAAGCGGTTTTCAACGGGGGACGGCAGCGTGCCGCCCTTGAGGGAGCTTATTATGCGAAGGGCGTCGCCTACATGCCGCGGCGAAACGGGGGCGGCGGAATCGCCGCACATGCCGGTTACCTGCGTGGTTATGCCCTGCTCCACGGCGCAGATGCATTCGGGGTATTCTTCAACTATAACGTCCTGATGGCTGTGCGCGTCTATAAAGCCGGGCGCAAGCGTGAGCCCCGAGGCATCTATAACGCTTTCGGCTTGGGCATTTATTGCCTGCGCCATGGCGGCTATTTTGCCTCCTGATATGCCTATGTCGCTATGGAAGCCTTCCGCTCCGGTACCGTCCAGCACATATGCGTTTTTTATCAGCAGATCATACATTTTTCAGTTCCTCCGTTTCAGTTCATGTCGGGCCGCTTTTCGGGCGCCATTCTGTATCCAACGCCTACCTCGGTAAATATATACTTGGGTGCGGCGGGGTTTTCCTCTATTTTGCGGCGGATGTTCGCCATGTTCACGCGCAGTATGCGGTTGTTTTCCGCGTCCGCATACGGGCCCCATATGCCGGCGATTATGGTTTGATACGTCAGCACCTTGCCGGATGCGCGGGATATCAGCGCGACTATCTGATATTCTATATTGGTCAGGCGCATATCCTCGCCGTTTTTGAATACGCGCTCAAGCTGATAATCAACCGTAAGCGGGCCGCATATGTAGCGGTATCTTCCAAGGCTTTCGCTTTCCTGACTTATATATGTGTGCCTCAATGCGGAGCGTATGCGCGCCTTTAGCTCCTTTGCGCCGAAGGGCTTGGTAACGTAATCATCCGCGCCGTAATCAAGCGCAAGCACCTTTTCATTTTCCTGTGCGCGGGCGGAAAGAATTATTATCGGGCGGCGAGTTTGGGTGCGCAGCTGCTGAATCACCTGAAGCCCGTCCATGTCCGGCAGCCCAAGATCCAGCAGGAAAAGATCCGGCGGGTCCGAACGGGCCTTGCTCAGCGCGCAGCAGGCGGCCGCTATTGCCGCAAGGGGAGAGCGAAGGTCGTGCGATATTGCGCGCTGCATAAGCTGATCCATAAAGGCTATCATGTCCGCATCGCATTCTCCCGTGCCGAAAACTATGGCTATAACGCCGCCTATGTCCTTGCCGAGGGGGACGGCGGCGTTGCGATAAGCAAAAGCACTGCCGCGGCACATGCATAATAATGCGGCAAACAGAATTCTTTTCCATATACATTCTACTACACATGGCCGCCGAAGAAAAGCAGGCGAATGCTAAGAAATGCACTAAGAAACGCCTGCCTGCCTTGACACGGGGGCTTATGTTTATTATTTTTTTATTAAAGCAAATGGATGAGCAATGAGGACACGGCCAAGCTTGTTTCCCCCACGATAAAGCAAACCAACTACTCCTTCTATTTCGGCTTTAATTTTGAACCTATGTTTGATGAGCAATATGAACCGGATAACTGGCGCATAGCCGTAAACAACGAGAACTTCCGCAAATCCATTTATCACGGCCTTGACCGCATAAGGGCGCTGCAGGTCGAATTCCCCAATAATGCCAACGACATGGTGAGCAATTCCATAACCCCCAGCGGCTTTGCACGCAATGGTGATACCCTACAGGGCCTCAGGCGGCATATACAACGGCACCAAGCTGAATCCGTTTGAAGGCACATACACCAGCTGCGGCTGGAGTTATCTGCGCTATAAGGGGCAGTATGTGTACGAGACCGCGATGAGCGGAGACATGTTCTCCTCCCAGCTGGCTTCCTGGGAAGCGGCGCGCGGAGAATGACTCAGATAAGCTTATTATCCGCCCGATAAGGGAGTGGATAATGTAGAGCCTCTAAGAATGGCCCTGCCATGCCGGCACGGCGGGGCCGTTCGCATTTTATACGGCTGCCGGTATGCTGAAGGAGGAACGCTGAATGCTCCAATACATGTGCAAACGCCTGCTCAGGTCGCTGGTAACGCTTCTCATAATCGTTGTGGTTATATTTTCTTTGCTGCGTTTAATGCCCGAGGAAGGCTACTTTGATAATTATGACAAGCTCACCCCGAGCGAAATAGAGAATAAGCTAACGCTGATGGGCCTTAGGGACCCGCTTCCCAAGCAGCTTTTTAAGTTCATGGGCGGCCTTTTGCGCGGCGACCTTGGCGTATCCAACAGATACCGCAGAAATGCCGCAATAACCGATATACTTGGGCCGAAGATAATAGTATCGCTGAAATTCGGCCTTTCTGCGGTGGCCGTCAGTTTGCCGCTGGGCATGCTGCTGGGCATATTCATGTCCCGCAAAAAGGGCGGCGCTTGGGATAAATTCGGGAATCTCTTCATTGTGTTTATTCAGGCCGTGCCAAGCGCCGTCTATTATTTGTTCATTCAGTTGTACGGCACGCGGGCGATAGGCGCAAGCATGCTTTATAACGAAAAGAATGTGCTTACCATGGTGATGCCGGTGCTGTCGCTTGCGCTGCCAAGCATTGCCAATTATGCCATGTGGCTCAGGCGCTACATGGTGGATGAATCCAACAAGGATTATATAAAGCTGGCCAAGGCTAAGGGCGTGCCGAATGCCATGATATGGCTGCGCCATGTTTTCCGCAACTCCGTAACGCCTATGGTGAACCTGATACCGGGTTCGGTACTGATGACAATATCCGGCTCCATATACGTTGAATCGCTTTATTCCATACCTGGAATGGGCGGCCTGCTTGTGGACGTTATAAAACGGCAGGACAATACAATGGTGCAGGCGCTGGTAATAATATATTCCGTAATAGGCATACTGGGCCTGATACTGGGCGATATGCTTATGGCGCTGGTGGATCCGCGTATCAGCTTTGTTAAAAAGGAGGGATCAAGGTAATGAAGCAGTTTTCTATAAAGGAAACAATAGCAAATCCGCTTGAGGACAGTTTGCTGAAAAATCTTGAATCCGCGGCGGATGAAAAGGATGACCTTTCGGCGGATGAAATAGCGGCATTGCCGGAAATTAAATTCCGCCGCGCCGAATATAGCGAAACGAACGCCGAAAAAACCGGCTATTCCAATTATTCCTATTGGCGCAGCACGTTCCGCATGTTCTGCAAAAACCGCCTTGCGGTATCGCTGCTGGCGGTGATAATCATAATGCTCGTATTCGCGTTCATCCAGCCTTATATACCCGGGCAGAAGGACGCCGTGATGATAAACAATTATCCCAAAGGCCATGCGCTTGCCGGCCAGCCTGCGTCCAACCTTAAACCATGCGCGGAATACTGGTTCGGGACCAATTCGATAGGGCAGGATCTGTGGTCAAACATTTGGAGCGGCACGCGCACATCGCTCACGATAGGCTTTTCTGTTGCCCTGCTTGAGGCGCTTATAGGCACGGTGGCGGGCGTTGTATGGGGCTATGTAAGGAAGCTTGATTTCCTGTTTACGGAAATATACAACGTTATAAGCAACATACCCACAACCATAATATTGATACTTGCCACATACGTTATGGAGCCGGGCGTGATGACCATGATAGTGGCAATGACAATAACCGGCTGGATAGGGCTTGCAAGATTCATAAGGAATCAGGTGCTTATAATAAGGGACAGGGACTTCAACCTTGCATCCCGCTGCCTTGGCACGCCAACGCGGCGCATAATAGTGAAAAATCTTTTGCCACAGATGATATCGGTTATAATGCTGCGCATGGCGTTGAGCATACCGGGGGCGATAGGCTGGGAGGTGTTCCTTACCTATATAGGCCTTGGCCTTTCGATAGAAACGCCGTCGCTGGGCAATTTGGTAAACACGGGCCGCGTGCTGATGTCCGCACCAAATTTGCAGTATCAGCTCATTTTCCCGGCGGTGGTGCTGTCCATAATAACAATATGCTTTTATCTTATCGGCAATGCGTTTTCCGATGCGGCCGATCCTAAGAACCACGTTTAAGGAGGCGATAACATGACGGATGCTGCAAACAGGGAAGTAATTCTTTCCGTTCGTGACCTAAACGTAAAATTCAGCCTGAGAGGGCAGCAGCTCAATGCCCTCAGGGGAATATCGCTGGACCTTTATAAAAGCGAAAGCCTTGCGATAGTGGGCGAGTCCGGCTCCGGCAAGAGCGTGTTCGTAAAGAATTTCAACGGCCTTCTGGATAAAAACGGCTGGATAGACAGCGGGCACATATATTATCTGCCGAAGGAAAACGCGGCGGAAGGCGAGGAAAAATACACATGGAATCTTGCCGCGCTGAAAACGGACGAGGAATGGGGCAAAATACGCGGCAAGGAAATAGCCATGGTAATGCAGGACCCCATGACCAGCCTTAACCCGCTGAAAACCGTGGGCTGGCAGATAGAGGAAGCGCTGCACCTGCACCAGAATCTTTATGGCGAGGAAGCGCATAAAAAAACGATAGAGATACTTGAGGACGTTGGCATAATAGACCCCGAAAGGCGATATAAGCAATATCCGCACGAATTCAGCGGCGGAATGCGCCAAAGGGTGGTGATAGCCATTGCAATAGCCTGCAACCCGCGTATATTGATATGCGACGAGCCTACAACGGCGCTGGACGTGACGATACAGGCGCAGATATTGAACCTTATCAAAAAGATGAAGGAGAAGTATCAGCTTACTACAATATATATCACGCACGATCTTGGCGTTGTGGCCAACGTTGCCGACAGAATAGCCGTAATGTACGCGGGCGATATAGTTGAGGTGGGCACATGCGACGAGGTGTTCTATAATCCGCAGCACCCGTACACATGGGCGCTGCTGAGCTCCCTGCCGCAGCTTGGCGTTAAGGGGGAGGCGCTGTATTCAATAAAGGGCACGCCGCCGAACCTGTTCCAAAAAATTCGCGGCGATGCATTCGCCCCGCGCAATCCTTATGCGCTGGATATAGACTTTGAACACAGGCCGCCGTATTTTGACGTTTCCCCCACGCATAAGGCGCGCACATGGCTGCTTGACCCGCGCGCGCCCAAGATAGAGCCGCCCGAGCAGATAAAGAACATACGCAGCGCCCAAAAGCCGGGCATAACGGCCGGACGCGAGAAAAACATAGAAACGGACGAGCCGCTTATAAGCGTGCGCAATATGGAGGTTACCTTCGGCAGCAAGCGGAAGAAGTTTGTTGCCGTGAAGGGCGTAAGCTTTGACATATACAAGGGCGAAACGTTCGGCCTTGTGGGCGAATCGGGCAGCGGCAAAACCACGATCGGCCGCGCCATAATACGCATAAACCCCATGTCCGCAGGAGAGGTGCTTTTTAAGGGAGAGCGCATAAGCGGGAAAATACCGCATGAGCTGGACAAGAAAGTTACACAGCAGATACAGATGATATTTCAGGATCCAATGGCAAGCCTTAACGAGCGCGCTAAGGTGGACTACATAGTATCCGAAGGCCTTATGAATATCCGCCGTGATATGAAAAACGATGAGCGACAAAGCAAGGTTGCAAAGGCGCTGGCAGACGTTGGGCTGCTGCCGGAATTTGCAAGCCGCTTTCCGCACGAGTTTTCCGGCGGGCAGCGCCAGCGCATAGGCATAGCAAGAAGCCTTGTCATGGAACCGGAATTTATAATTGCCGATGAACCGATAAGCGCATTGGACGTATCCATACGCGCACAGGTACTGAACCTTTTGAGCGATCTTCAAAAAGAACACGGGCTGACATATCTTTTTATAGCGCATGATCTGAGCGTTATGCGCTTCATATGCGACAGGATAGCTGTTATACACAAGGGCGTTATAGTTGAACTGACAAAGACAGAAAAGCTGTTTGAACACCCACTGCACCCGTATACGCGGGCACTGCTTTCGGCAATACCCATGCCCGATCCTGATGCGGAAAAGACAAAAGTGCTGCAAATATACGATCCTTCCATACATAATTACGCCGCCGATCCGCCGCGCTGGAGCGAGATTGAGGAAGGCCATTTCATAATGGCCAATGCGGAGGAAATGGAAGAATACAGGCGCATGCTGCTGAACAACGCGGCAGAGTAAAGGAGAACGGCATGGAAAACGCTGCGCTGTGGCGCAAATGCACCGCAATACAAGGCGAGCTGGTGGAAATGCGGCGCGCATTGCACCGCATACCGGAAACCGGCGAGCGGCTGGAGAAAACATCCGCCTATGTTATAAGCAAGCTTGAGCAATTGGGCATACCGTATGTCCGTTCGGGAAGGGACAGCGCAATAGCCGCGCACATCCGCGGCTCCCGGCCCGGCAAACGCATTATACTGCGCGCGGATATGGATGCGCTGCCAATAAGGGAAGAAACGGGCGCAAGCTATGCATCGGAACACGATGGCTTCATGCATGCCTGCGGACACGATGCGCATACGGCAATGCTGCTGGGCGCGGCGAAGGTGCTGCAATTAAACCGCGCCGCGCTCAAGGGCGAAGCGGTGCTGATATTCCAAACGGCGGAGGAAACGGCCAAGGGCGCAAAGAATGTTATTGCAAACGGCTGGCTTGACGGCGCGGACGCCGCGTTTGGCATGCATATAGGCACGATAATAAGTAATACCGCGCCAGCGGGAACAATATTTGCCGTGCCGGGGTGCTGCATGGCGTCTATTGACAGGTTTACGATCCGCGTAACCGGCGTGGGCTGCCATGGGTCAACGCCGGAAAAGGGAACGGATCCGATAAACGCCGCGGCGCATATAATAACAGCGCTTCAGGCTATAAATTCGCGCGAGTTCAATGCGTGCGCGCCGATAGTTGTTACAATAGGCAGCATACACGGCGGCAGCCAGTATAACATAATACCGAACTGCGTGGAGATGGAAGGCACCATACGCAGCGTGGATAGCGGCGTAAGGATGGCCGTTGCGCAAAGAATAGAGCAGATAGCGGCGGCGCAGGCGGCGGTTTTCGGCGCGGATGCGCAATGCATAATAGATTGGGGCGCACCGCCAGTTATAAACGACGAAAGCATGGCCCACCTTGCCGCGGAAGCCGCAAAGGAAATAACGGGGGAGGAACGCACCGTTACACACCTTGTCGCGCCGAATATGGGAGGGGAGGATTTTGCATACTATCTTGAAAAACTGCCGGGAGCGTATCTTTTCCTAAGCTCCGCAAACGGGGCAAAAAACTGCGCCTTTGCGCACCACAATTCCCGATTTAACGTGGATGAGGATGTGCTGCACATGGGTGCGGCGCTGTATGTGAACATTACCGAACGCTTCCTTAGTAATTGATATTCCAACCTGATATACAGTCATTCACACCACAACCCAAAAAGCTCCCTTCTCGGGAGCTTTTGGGTTGGTTTATGGAAAAAGAGGAGGAGTGTGCGCGAAGCTTAGAGCATTTCGAGAAATGCTTCAAGGCGGGTGGAAAGCTGGCCGGAGTCGCTTTGGGAATAGTCCGTTTCAAGGGCTATGTAGTGTATGCCAAGCTTTTCCATCTCGCGGCGGATAAAGTGCGTTTCTATTGTGTATGGCGTGCAGGACTGAAGGTCTATTTCAACCACGCCGTCTATTTTGTATTCGCTGATGAGCCGCTTGAGCAGCTCCATGCGCACGGAGTTCGGCGTCATTACCGCGCAGCCTATGTCAAGATAGCGCTTGGCAATGGCGGCCATAATGTCGTCCGCTTCGGTATCGACAAGCTGATACGCGGCCTTTATGCCCGTGCAGTTTTCAAAGCATACTACCGCGCCGCCGTTTTCTTCAATGGTCTTTACGGTTTTGTTCATAACGCCGCCTATGGGGCAGCCGGTTATGAGTATGCGCTTGTCGCTCCCGCTTACCGGGCGCGCGCCTGCGGCGTATGCGGCGGTAACGTCGTTATAAAGGGTTGTAAGCATCACTACGCGGTCGGCAGGATCGAATATGAAGCCCGCCCCGTCCAGCGCGGTGTAAAGATTAAGCCCCTTTGCCATGGGCGGAACATTCTTTTGCGCTTCCATCAGCCGTATGCGGGCGCGGCGCTCTTCGTTGCGCCGAATTGCGGCCCTGCGGAGCGCATCGTCCGTTATTGCAGCGCCGAACTTATCTTCAAGGAAATTCTTGAAGCGGCGCAACTCCGCTGTCCATTCGTCAAGCGCGTTCTCCCGCTCGCCCTGGGGAAGATGCAAAATATATGTGGGGCGAATCTCGTTGAGCAGCTCATACATTTTCTTTTTGCCGTCGCATGTTGTTTCGCCCACTATTATGTCCGAAAAATAGGTATACGGGCATTTGTCCGATACGGCGAAGCCGTAGCTTGATTTTATTAGCGGGCAAAGGTTCTTGGGCAGGTGCGCTTCCGCCGCGGGTATGGTTTCCCCGCTCATGCCGCAAAGGCTCACGGGCGTGAACCCCGCCGCATCGAGTATTTCAAGCGGCGTAAAAGTGCAGAACACTCCGGCGACCTTGCCGCCGTTGTCCTTTATGTTCTTCACCTTCAAAAAGCCCTTTTGGCGCGCCTCGCCAAAATCTTCAAACTGCTTGGGCAGCTCCCTTGCCATAACGCTCACCCCGCGTGCGGATTATTTACAATATAATTTTAACACTGCCGTATGCGCTTGGCAAAGCGATTAAAACAATACAATACGGCTTATTATCTAAAAAATGAATGAATGGCGCCAAGGCTGCGCCCAAAAACCTTTACAAACGCAATGAAATAAGGTATACTGCAACCAAAGCGGTGATTGGAACACACGGCTGGGATAAGACCCCATAAGCGAGCTGCAAACGGTGAAAGGCAGCGGGTGCGGATCCGGTACGCATCATCCATGAGCGCGCGTATGAAGGCGGGTTTCCCGCGGATAGTACGCGCCGTTATGCGCACGTTACAGCGCAGGGTGAGATGGGGCATATTTATATGCCAAATCGGGTGGTACCGCGCAAGCACTGCGTCCCGTTATACGGGAGGCGGTTTTTTATTTTATGCAGAACAAGGCGAAAGGAGCTATTGAATGTATACCAAAGTCCCCACATCCCTTAACTTTGTGGACAGGGAGAAGGAGATCCTCCAATTCTGGAAGGAGAACCGCATATTTGAAAAAAGCTGCGAGCTGAGAAAGGGTAGGCCCGCCTATACCTTTTACGACGGCCCGCCCACGGCGAACGGCAAGCCGCACATAGGCCACATACTTACCCGCGCCATGAAGGACATTATCCCCCGCTACCGCACCATGAAGGGCTACGACGTGCTGCGCAAGGCCGGCTGGGATACGCACGGGCTGCCGGTTGAACTGGAAGTTGAAAAAATGCTGGGGCTTGACGGCAAAAAGCAGATAGAAGCCTATGGCGTGGAGCCGTTCATCGCCAAGTGCAAGGAATCCGTTTGGAAATACAAGGCAGAATGGGAGCAGATGAGCGACCGCGTGGGCTACTGGGCCGATATGGAGCATCCTTATGTTACATATGAAGATAACTATATAGAATCCGAATGGTGGGCGCTCAAAACCATATATGAAAAGGGCCTTCTGTACAAGGGCCATAAGGTTGTGCCTTACTGCCCGCGCTGCGGCACCGCGCTTGCCAGCCACGAAGTTGCACAGGGCTATAAGGACGTTAAGGAAATTTCCGCGACGGTAAGGTTCAAGTGCACCGATGAGGACGCAAGCTACCTTGCCTGGACCACCACGCCGTGGACCCTGCCTTCAAACGTTTGCCTGTGCGTAAATGCGGATATAGTATACTGCCGCGCGGAAAAGGATGGCGAGGCGTTCATACTGGCCAAGGATCTTGTTGAGAAGGTGCTGGGCGAGGATGCGAAGATAGTGCGCGAATTTGCGGGCAGCGAGCTTGTTGGCCGCACCTATGAGCCGCTGTTTGAATGCACGGCAAAGGCCGCCGCAAAAACCGGCAAGAAGGGCTTCCGCATAGTTGCGGACGATTACGTTTCCGCGGACGACGGCACGGGCATAGTCCATAACGCCCCTGCCTTCGGTGAGGACGACTATCGCGTTTGCCGCGATAACGACATACCCTTCGTGCAGATGGTGGACGCCCGCGGCAACATGACCGAGGATACCCCTTGGGCAGGCACATTCGTTAAGAAGGCCGACCCGATGATATTGAAGGACCTCAAGGAGAGCGGCGCGCTGTTTGCGGAAATACCGTTTGAGCACAGCTATCCGTTCTGCTGGCGCTGCGATACCCCGCTCATCTATTACGCCCGCGAAAGCTGGTTCATAAAGATGACCGCCGTGCGCGATAAGCTTATCGAATACAATCAGCGCATAAACTGGCTGCCCGAGACCATAAAGGACGGCCGCATGGGTAACTTCCTTGAAAACGTTATAGACTGGGGACTCAGCCGCGAACGTTACTGGGGCACTCCGCTGCCGGTTTGGGTATGCGAGGACTGCGGCCATGTTCACGTTGTAGGCAGCCGCAAGGAGCTTTGCGAGCTTGCGCCCGGCACGCCGGAAAACATAGAGCTGCATAAGCCTTACCTTGACCCGATAACGTTCAGGTGCGAAAAGTGCGGCGGCACGATGCGCCGCGAGAAGGCCGTTATAGACTGCTGGTTCGATTCCGGCTCGATGCCCTTTGCGCAGTGGCACTATCCGTTTGAAAACAAGGAGCAGTTTGAGCGCCGCTATCCCGCCAACTACATAAGCGAAGCCATCGACCAGACCCGCGGCTGGTTCTATACCCTGCTTGCAATATCCACCTGCCTGTTCGATGAGCCGAGCTATAAGAACTGCCTTGTGCTGGGCCTTGTTGCGGACAAGGACGGCATAAAGATGAGTAAGCACAAGGGCAACGTTGTTGACCCGTGGAGCGTGCTTGATAAGCAGGGCGCGGACGCCGTGCGCTGGTATTTCTACACAGGCTCCATGCCCTGGCTGCCCAGCCGCTTCAGCGCGGACGCCGTGAGCGAAGCGCAGCGCAAGTTCATGGGCACGCTGTGGAATACATATGCGTTCTATGTGCTCTATGCCGAAATAGACGGCTTCGACCCAACCAAGCACACCCTCAAGCGCGAGAACCTCACCCCCATGGATAAGTGGGTGCTCAGCCGGCTGAATACGCTGATAAAGACCGTTGACAGCAACCTTGACGGACTGCATATAACCGAAGCCGGCCGCGAACTGGCCCGCTTTACGGACGATCTTTCCAATTGGTACGTCCGCCGCTGCCGCGAGCGTTACTGGGGAAGCGGCATGACGGACGACAAGGAAGCCGCGTACATGACGCTTTACACCGTGCTTGCAACCATGAGCGCGCTGTGCGCACCGTTCACGCCGTTCATGAGCGAAAGCATATACCAGAACATAGTGCGCAGCGTTGATAAGACCGCGCCCGAAAGCATACACCTTTGCGACTTCCCCGTTGCGGATGAAAGCCTGATAGACGCGGAGCTTGAGCGCAGCATGGACGAGGTGCTGGAAATAGTTGTGCTGGGCCGCGCTGCCCGCGCCGCAGCGAACGTGAAAAACCGCCAGCCGCTTGCTCGCATGTTTGTGCAGGGCGGCACGCTCGATGCGCTGTATACTTCCATAATAGCGGACGAGCTGAACGTGAAGGCCGTTGAATTCGTAAACGATGCATCTTCCTTTATATCCTACCGCGTGAAGCCGCAGCTTAAGACCCTCGGGCCGCGCTACGGCAAGCTGCTGCCCAAGATAAACGCATATCTTGCGCAGGACGGCATAGGCGACAAGGTAGTTGCCGCGCATAAGGCCGGCAACAGCTATGATTTTGAGCTTGAAGGCACGGCCGTGTCCCTTGCGGAAGCGGATGTGCTGACCGAACCCATACAGAAGGCCGGCTTCGTAAGCCAGACGGAGAAGGAGACCGCCGTTGTGCTGGACACCAATTTGACCGACGAACTGGTGGACGAAGGCTTTGTGCGCGAACTGGTATCCAAGATACAGGTCATGCGCAAGGAGGCGGGCTTTGAGGTTACCGACCGCATAGCGCTGACCTATGCGTGCGTAGGCCGCGCCAAGGATGTGCTTAGCCGCTTCGGCGACGCCATTGCGCAGGATGTGCTGGCCGTGTCCGTAAGCGACGCCGCGCCCGCCGGCTACGTCAAGGAATGGGACGTGAACGGTGAAAAGGTAACGCTGGGCGTAGAAAAGAAGTAAACCAAACAAAATGCCGCGCCGAAGGGCTTGCGTATTGACAATTTCCCTTCGGCACGGTATAATCAACTGTACGTCCGGAAATATCCGCGCGCACATATCTCTCCGTAGCTCAGCAGGATAGAGCGTTCGCCTCCTAATTGGACGGTGACCAAACGCCAAATCCGCTGAAAATGTTGAAAAATCCACACGAGTTTCCGTAGCTCAGCAGGATAGAGCGTCCGCCTCCTAAGTGTGAGGTGACCGGAAACCAAACGGGCTGAAACTTTGGAAAATCAATACATGTCTCCGTAGCTCAGTAGGATAGAGCGTTCGCCTCCTAAGCGAAAGGCCGCGCGTTCGAGCCGCGCCGGGGACGCCAAAACCACCGAATTTCCTTGAATATTTGGTGGTTTTTTCTTTTTGACATTTCGCTCACCCATTTGTCATCTTGTTCTTGCCCACAGTTCTCTCGCCGAAAAAACTGCTAATCGGGAAACGAACCGTTTTGAGCAATTTGCTAATAGATTTTGAAAACCTGCTAATAAGCATCATTTTGCTGTTGCGTTAGGCAAAGTGATGATTCTAGCCAGCGCATTGGCCAATTCGGGCGACTTCTGAAGCTGATCGATCAATCCGGCAAGATCCAATCTGGGCGTCGTTTCCTGCGGCGGCGCAACATTGCGCAAGTCGGGGTTGGCATAAAACATGGACTCAAACTTCTGTGCGTTTACCTTACGGTCTTCATCAAGTATTTCCGCATAGACCTCCGTAACCATGTCGGCCTGCGCATGCCCCGTATCGCCTTGGGTAGCCTTGATGTCGCCGTGGTTCAACTTGAGTTTGTATGTTGTGCTCGACTTTCGGAGTGAATGAAAGACTACATCCGGCAAACCTGCGCTTTTCTTGAGACGGACAAAGCTCTCCTCGATTAACTTTCCCTCGCATGGACGTCCATTGGGCAGTGTGATCACGAGATTGTAGTCAATGAACTCCTCTCCCAGCATTTCCTTCAGGTTATCCTGTGATTTTTTCCATTCACGGAGGATATAAGCCAGCGTCTTGGGAATCCATATTTTTCTCACACTGCTTTCGGTCTTTGGGACCTTTAGAACCAGAACCGTACTCCTGCAGTTAGACATTATTGACGGGAACTTAAACAGAATGCCCTTATCCTCCAACTTCTCCATCGCTTGCTTATTTACCCGGGCAAGTTCGCAATCGACATAGAGATGCGCGTCATCATTTGCTATGTCGGCGTCGCTGATATGCACTCTGTCCCATTGCAGCCCCAGTATTTCACCCTCACGCATTGAACAAGCAAAAGCAAGATTCATTGCAAGGTATAGCTTTGCGTCAGTGCATGCGTCCATTGCTTTTACAATCGTCTGTATTGTCCACATTGCTCTTTTCTTCGCAACGTGCTTCGGAATGAGCGCCCCAGAAAACGGGTTGCGGCCGATCACTTCCCAGCGCACTGCCTGATCAAAGGCACAACGGATCAGTTTATGGATCTTTTCAATGTTCGCCGGAGTCAGTTTCTCGGTTCTGGGTTTTCGGCCATTGCACTCTACCGGCTTTGTTCTTTCGAGCTGCTTGTAAAACCGGTCTACGACGATCGTGGTTACAGCCTGCATCTGCATGTCGCCAATAGCGGGATTGATATAGTTTTCAATCAATCGCGTGTTAGTGGCATAAGCAGATACGCCCCATTTCCTTTCTCCATAAAGCGATACGAAATCGCTAAGGAAATCTTTTACAGTAGTCTTCTTGGGAATAATGAAGGTTCCCTTGTTCTGTGTATACTCCACTTCGGCCTTTCGACAACCAGCAGCAGCACGCTTTGCCGTTCGAGTCTTTTCCTTTACACGTTTCCCGGTTGCTGCTTCAATTTCAGACCTATCAAGCTGATCCTTCTTTACTGTTTCCCATTTCTGCTTCTTGTTGCCGTCTTCATCCTGATAATAATAAACAACTGAAACGGAGTTGTTTCGTTCAACAATCGATGCCATACATTAAGTCCTTTCTTGACTGCTAGTCAGATTTACTATCTAACCACTCGTCAAAGGACTGCCTTGACACTCTAATCGATGAACCAATGCGGACTGTTCGGAAATGCCCTTCCTTAATTAGCCTGTATGCCGTGGCATTACTGACGCCCAGAATTTTAGCGACCTCGTTGACACGATAGGTTCTCTTGGTCGAAGCATCTCCTTGGTGTTCGCTATCGGTAATGCTACCCATATATCCTCCCTTCTTTGCACGGCCGATAACGTCTATGATACCTATAAATATTATACATTGAGGCGTTTTCGGCTACAACAGTTTTGGTATTTGATTAAAAATAATCCCCAACGCTCCGCTGCTATTGGATTCACAGCGCTGCGGTACTCGCAGGCTCCTGTCATTCCTATGACAGGCCGTCCCATATACATGGCTGGACGGGTTTACGGTGCTCCTTCCATATGTCTTGGCGGGGCAGGTAGCAAGCCTACCATTTCGCATTTAATGCCGCTCGGTATTGAAGGCCGACGCCGGGGTGCAATATGCTGTTTTCAAGGTGCTAAAGCACTGCATGGTTCGCTCGCAATGCTTTTGACAGGGTGTCCCTCTCACTTATTAGCAGGTTTTGAGGTCAATATTTAACCCCCCAAATCCAAAATTGTGCAAAAAAGACCGTCCCGGGCGTTCCCAATACGGGAATGCCATAGGACGGTCTATTGCTGGTACGTTATTTGCTTTACAAAAACTCGTCGAGGTTGTCCAGCATCCTGCTGACTGCCGAGTCAACAGCCTGCTGTGGTACTGCGGGTGTTTGCCGGGTCTGAACCTCAGTCGGCGGAGCTTGCTGTCCGGCATTGGACACATATTGCTGGATCATGCTCCGCACGATCTTCTCCAGCTCATCGCGCCGGAACAATTCCCGCCGAACTTCGATCCGCACGACCGCACCGGTCTCTATGTCGGGATGCCGCTCCAGATATTCGCAGACGGCCCTCACAATGAAATCGCTCTTTTTGTGCTTTAGGCTTTCCAGCGTTTCACCTGCCTGGATATACTCCGGTGAGTTTGCCGCAAACTGAAGCGAAAACCGATAGCCGTCCGGGGTTTTCATATTACGCCGCCCGCCCTTCGGGCCAGCTTCTCAAGCTGCGCCTGTGCGAGCAGCTCATATCCGTGTGCGTTGGCTCTGGTGTCAGGCTCAAACTCCACAGAACTGACAAGGGATGACGCCTTGATAAAGGAGCGCAGCAGGATCGACCCGCCGCCCACGAATATGGCGGGGTTTGTCCGCAAGTCCACCTGAAGTTCACGGAGCTTGTTGAGCATATCAGCGGCATATTTATCGACCTCTTTGCGAACAGCGTTTTGTATCTCGCCGTCAAGCACGGTGTTTTGTCCCGCAAGGATTTCGCAGATATGCTCGTCGTCGATGGATATGTCATAAAGTGAGTTCACCTTGCCCGCGATATGGTTGGTCATGGTGATGACACCCATGTTCAAGCTGCGGCAGAACTCCATGTCCGGCTTGCCCTTGCGAAGAAGTAACACATCGCTTGTGTAACCGCCAATGTCGATTACGAATGTGCGGGAAGTGGCAGTCATTTCCTGCGCTCTCTGCACAACGGCGCCAAACGCCTGCGGGTATACAAATACATGGTCGAGCATCAGGCTGAAGGGCTTATCGTTGTAGGTGAAGCGCACCGTCTCCTGCCTGCGGAAATACTGCGCGAAACTGTCCTTGAGCATTCCATAATGCTCTGGAGGCAGTCCGACGGCGAGATCGATATCCAGTGTGGAAGTAATCTCTTTGCGAGCCTCCAATTCCTTCGATATGGCAAACAGCGTCAGCAGATAGAAACGGTCGTCCTTGGTCTTGTCCCGCATAACGGGCAGCCGCTTGCCAACGAGCGTCCAGTACCGGCTCTGATACTGGATGACGTCCGCTGCCATGGGCGGTTTGGTGGGAAACTCCTCAACGCCTGACACGAAGCAGGTATTTCTTGTTTTAATCTGGGCGTTGCCGTGGTCGATTCCTATAATCATTTTCAATTCCTCCTCAATGTTTTCATAGTATTACACCGACAGCAATGCGTTTTTACAACGGTTTCACGCATTATCGGCATGGAAAACGTAAAGGGAGCGCCGCATATCGCCGCGCTCCCGTGTTCAGATGGACTACTTGTTTTTCTGTGCCCAGACGTAATCATCGAGCCCTTTGAAACGGGGATCCCATAGGTATGTGCCGAACTGGAATCCCAGCTCTTGCAGCATAGTAGTGAGCCTTCGGAAATCCTTTTGGACGTGGCAGTTGGTCATCATATCCATATCGAAGGCGGTCATGACCTTCCGAACGCCCTGCTCCCGCATGACAACAAGCGTCTGCCGCAGCTGCGTGAGCGAGCTTACGCCGGACACCGCAACGAGCGTCATGCCCGTAAGGTAATGTACGATGTCGGCCTTGAGCGGGCCTTCTATCAGCAGTATGGTATCCTGCGCGTCGCCGACGATGTGCGTCCATGCCTCCGCTCCGCAGCCGTCCTGCATCTCTGCAGTGGATATCCAGCGGAATTTGCGGCGTGTCACGTTGTCAAGGCGCACCTTCAGCCCTTGTATACGGCCGTAATAGTCCCGTACCGGCAGCAGTATGCCGCGCCTGGTTCCGTAGTAGGTCCATGCGCCCTCTTTGCGGTAAAAGCCCGGTACGCCGGATAGATAATGTCCTTCAGAGAGCAGCTGCTTCGCAATCGCCGCATAACCTCCCGCAGGCGTCGTTCGGTAAAGATTTTGTTGTATCACCTCGTCGGTCAGCCCGCGGGAAAGCAGGTTTTCCCTATGATCCGTGGCCAGCGACAATCTGCTCAGAAACGCGCGATAGGTCGCGTCGCGTTCCTCGATGCCCGTCAACGGATACTCAGTGACGGTCGGCTGCTGCTGCCGCTTTTCACGGTGGGTTTGCACAGTGTTTGCGTCGATCTGCAGCTTCTCAATAATGGCTTTATAAGCCTTGGAACGATCCGTTTTGGCGTAATACCCGTAGAGATCGAGCATTCCGCCCGAGAACCCGCATTTCGGACAACAAAAAGCGTTCTTAACCAGGTTGATATTCAAATGCTTTTTATTGTGCGTATCGCAGCAGGGGCAGTTGATGTTGTAGGAAGCGCGGCCCGACGGCGGATAGGGCAGATTCAGAAGAACAATGACGTCCATCATTGAGAACGGCAGTTCGCCATCCATTCTAACCCCTCCCGGCCGGGTCATGCGGTTTTCAGCGCATGCTCGCAAATCAGTCTCGCGGCTGCCGGAATCTCCGGGTGCTCGTCGTTCTGGTATTTAGTCGCCATCCATTTCAAAAAACCGGGGTCGAGCATGACCAGCTCGCCCAACGTGCGCCCATCGTATTTCTTCAGCGGGCACATCGTCTGCTTCGCGGCCTCAAGCGGGTCAATGGGTTCCGGCGGCGCTGGCGCTTCCATTTCAAGGTTTGTTTCGCTGCGTATCGGTTGCCCTGTCCCTGCGTTTGTACCAGCCGCTGGCAACTCATTAGTTATCGGTAAGGCCGGTTCTCCGGCCACTTTGAACTGCAGGCCAAACCCGGCATGCCTCAGCGCGATACCGATGGCGGCCGTCTGCGCCCATTCGCGTGGGGAGGCGTTGGGCGCTTTTTCCGAATAGCTCCTTGAAGCCGAAGCTTCAGCAAGGTAGCTTCCGTCGGGGTCTGCGTAATGCTTGTAGATACGGGCATGAGCGACGATGCTGTCCTTGTTTTGCCCGATCTCGGCATTAACGGCGATGCGCCCCTCCGGGTATTTGAGCCGGAACCACGCTTCCTGTACGGCGACAGGAATGCCTGTGATGGGCTTTCCGTCAAAACCTTCATATTCCTCGACGAACGCAGAAGGGTCAAAACCCTCCACTGCGTTGATTTGGGAGATCTTATCGAGCATAGCATCGCGGTTTTTGGTGTTGGTTTCCATAATCTCACTCCTTATCCTTGTTATTGATGGGCAGCATGGTCTCACGGTAGGCAAGCCATACGGGCAGCACGGTATTGATGACCTTTGTAACATCGCCCCTGTACTGCTGTGGGTCTTCGGGCATATAGGCCGAGAAGCGCTTGCGGTAGTCCATTACAATAGAGGAAAACGCCTGCCTTGCTGTGTCGCGGGCTTGCTGTATTTCCGTGTCCTGTGAAGGCCGATAGCGGCGTTCCGTAAGAAGATGGCTCACCAGCGCGTCAACCGCAATATAGTGAGCAGACAGTACCGGAAGCTCAGCGCTTACAGGCGCAGTCTGCTCCAGATTACAGAAGCATTCCAGCACCTGTATTCTATACAGCAGCTCCATGTAGGCAAAATACTGTTCTATCCCTATGGGTTTGTCATCCGCTGCTGGCGTAGCAAACACCTTTTGCAGATCACGGTATTGTTCAAGCGTTGTCAGTATAGTTTCACTCCTTTCAAACATTTATGGCCTTTGCCTCGGCTTCGTTGATGCGCTCCGCCAGCATGGTGCCGCGCTTTTCGGCGTCCACTCGGCCTATTGCTATGACCAGCGCTTTGCGCTCGCCCACGATGACGACATGACGCTTGGCTCTTGTGATCGCCGTGTACAGCAGCGGCCGGCGCAGCATGATGTAGTGCGCAGTTTGCAGGCTTAGTATCACGGTGTCGTACTCCGAACCTTGAGACTTATGAACCGTGGTTGCATATGCCAAGTCCAGCATGTCAAGCTCGTTTGGAGCGTACTCCATCGTTCGCCCGTCCCCAAAGTCCACATACAAAGTGCTTTCTTCCTGTGTGTGGAGTATGCCGGTCACGATCCCAATATCGCCGTTGCTTATGTTGGCGACGTTCTGCGTCTGCATAACCTTGTCACCCTGACGGAATATGCGTTTTCCACAGGTGAGTTCGGATTTTGACACAGACGGTGGGTTCAGCTTGTCCCGCAGCCTTGAATTGAGAGCGTTTACGCCCGTCGTGGTTTTCGTGCGATACGGTGATAAGAGTATCACGTTATCCAGACCCAACTCCTTGACCCTTTGCAAATAAACATCTTCAAGAATATCTGCCGAACGGTCAAAGTCGCCGGATTCGATCAGCTCGAAGTCGGGGCCGTATTCCAGCGCCAGCATACCGTGCCGTATCAGCGAGGCATTGACCGCAATACGGCTGCCCGTCGATTGACGGTAGACCTTGTCGAGCTTTACCGAAGGTATTGCGCCGGATTCGAGCAACTCATACAGCACGCTGCCCGCCCCCACGGATGGGAGCTGGTCGGCATCGCCTATCAGGATGAGCTGGCAGCGGGGCGGCAAAGCGTTCAACAGATGCTTGGCCAGATGGATATCCAGCATAGACACCTCGTCGGCTATCACAAGATCGGCGTCCAACATGTTCGGTTCTCCAAACTCACCGTCCGAATCCGCGAGCAGACCCAGCGCCTTGTGAATTGTAGAGGCCGATTGTCCTGTTGCCTGCTCCATGCGCCGTGCCGCTCTTCCGGTTGGTGCACAGCAAACGACGGATCCGGAAGGCCTGAGCTTCTTGTAAATCTCCAATATGAACCGCTGTATCATGGTCTTGCCCGTACCCGGACCGCCGGTGATGATACTTATTGGCGAGCGCAGACAAGTCTTTACTGCCTGCTTTTGCTCGGCTGATAATGTTACACCCAGCTTGCGCTCAAAGCGGTTGATCTCCGCATCCAAATCAATGCGAATACTGAGGTCGCCCTGACGGATGCGTTCCCGCACCCGCATGGCTACCTGTTCCTCCGCTTTAGCCGTCAAATAGCGGTAGGCTTGATCCTGATACAGTGTGATCTCCTTGCGGTCGAGGAGCTCACGGCAGCGAAGCCTCACCATTGGCTCCGTAACCGCCGGTGTTTCAAGCAACTCGATACACTTGGCCAGCAACATCGCTTTAGGGATGCAAAGGTTGCCGGCGTTCTTAAACAGACTTCCTCCGTTTTCTGCCTCCTTGAGTACATGCAGCAGTGCCGCATCGATGCGCTCCTCCCCACAAGGGTCGAAGCCAACGCTTTTTGCGATCTCATCGGCGGTTTTGAAGCCGATACCGCGTACCTCACAGAGTCGATAAGGGTGCTGACGAATGATGTCAGCCGCATCCCGCCCGTAGATCTTGAAGAACCGCACGGCACGTTTGGGCGCTATGCCAAAGGGCGACAGCAGCGTGATGATGTCCCGCGCACCCCGTGTCTCCATATAGGAGTCAGAGATGCGCTCCAGCTTTTTGGGGCTGATGCCGCGCACTTCAAGCAGCCGTTTTGGTTCTCTGTCGAGGATATCCAGCGCTTTATCACCGAAATGCTCGTAGATGCGGCGGGCAGTCTTTTCGCCGATGCCCTTGATGTAGCCGGAACTGAGATAGGCGATGATGCCGGCCTCAGTGGGCTGTATCACCTCCTCAAATTGTGTCACGGCGTATTGGTCGCCGTGCTTACCGCGCTCCCAGCGCCCCTGCATCTCATAGCGGATGCCCTTGGCCGTCGGCAGAAAGTAGCCTACGGCCTTGACCTGCCGAAGCGCCTGGCCGGAGCTGTCCAGTATCTTCTCATGGGGCGTATATACTGCCACCATGAACCCCGTAGGGTTTGGATCTGAAAGGGATTGCGGGTAAATGACCCGCTCGTAACTGCACAACATGGGTTCCCCCTTATCCAAGCAGTTCTTCTGCACTGAGCGACAGATACTGTGCTTCCAGTTGATCTTTCCATTTTGAGATGATACGGCCAATAGTGCTCGCATCCATTCGATTTTCCGTAGCAGTACTCATACGTTACCTCCTTTTTCGACTTCAAATGAGAGCACGGTGATGGGAAGCGTGTCCCAATTAGTCTCCCTTGGGTCTTGTATGCCAGCCGCTTCAAGAATTGCGCTCTGTGTTTCGGGCAAGAAATCTCTATAATAGATATCAAGTGTTCTTTCCATTTAACTCCTCCAATTTAAAAGGAGAGAGCGTGAGCCCTCCCCTTCGTCAGTTATGCTGTCATTTCGTGACGGCTGCGATTTTTATGCGGCGCTGCGAAGGCGGGTTGAGCACCTCGTCATATATGACGGGGTACAGCTTTTTCAGCTTCTCGCCGTTCACGCGCCGCTGGTTCGAGGAAATATAGTCGATTTGAAACCGCTCAAGGGGCGTTTCCAATACGCCATGCTCATGCTCCTGCATGGTTTCTGCAATTTGCACCGATAATGCCGTAACCTCCTTTTCGTTTTGCCTGATCTGACGATCCAGTTCACGGTTCTCCTGTTGGAGCGCTGCGATACGCCTTATCTGGCGCTCGTGCTTCTTGCCGAACTCGATGGTGGGAGAGGCGAGCGTGCCCGCGCCGTAGATCCGCGCAAGGGATTTCATGGCAAGCTCCGGCGCGACTTCCGACATATTGGGTGGCCTGTTATCGTGGATACTCTGTATGAAGTCGGCAAGGGTGATGAATATCATTTCCTCGATTATCAAATCACGATAGATGCGGCGTATGGCGAAATCGTTTTCGCCATTGCCCCACATGCAGGCTATGTCCCAGAAGGGCAAATCCCGCACACCCATGTAGAACCGACACTGGTATTCATAGTGCATGGGCACCTTATCATCCTTCCACTCATCAGCGTTGTAATAGGTGGTGGATTTACATTCCAGTCCGCCGGCATCCTTGGTGTCCCGATCCTCCATACTGTAATCCACATTGGCCAGCGCCCACGGATAGAGCGCGTGCTGATACAGATAGGTATCCGGGATGACGCGATGACCTGTCTTGAAGGCGTACATCTGCGCCACGACCGGCTCCAGCAGATGCCCCATTTCCTTTTGCCACATGTTTTCACTTTCGTCCGGTATAAGTTTGCCAGCTTTTTCGAGCCACAGATCAAGCGGTGTTTTCCAAGGGCTGATGCCGAACACTGCCGCAACGTCGCTGCCGCCGATGGTGATGGGGATCGAGCCATCGGGCCCGTGCGCCCTTGCCGCAAGCCAGGTTCTTCTGTCCATGCCTGCGGTGTCGCACAATATCTTCGTCGCCGTCATCAGTAGCTCACCGCCCCGGGCAGGTCGTATTCGCTCCAGCGCAATGTCAGCGCCCGAGCGATGGATTCCTCCACGGACAGGAGCTTGCTTTCAGGTACATGGCCGGTTTTGAGGATAAACAGGATCTCCTGCATGGCCATGTATACGTCATGGGCGGATGCGGGTGTTTCACCCACCGCCATGCGGAACATTTCAATGGCCTCCATGGCTGCCGCCTTGGGCATGGCCAGCTTCTTGCAGGCCAGCGTCATGGCGTTGACCGGATAGCATAACGTCAGGTCAAGTAAACCCTCCAGCTTTTTGATGGTGTCGGCAAACTGGGCGAAGAGCATATCCAGCGAGGAATCGAAATCCTGTACTTTGGATTGCCGCCTATGATGCACCGATACCACATTCCCGATGCGGATAGGATATTGTCCTCCCGTGAGCATAGCCGATACGGCTGCAGCCGCAACGCCCACATCTGAGGTTGTGAATCGAACGCCCGGCGTGAACTTGGATGCCAAGTGTTTCTGCCCATGTGCAACGAGCGCTTTGTCATAGGTTTCAAGCAATTCATCCCGCTGCGCCGGGAACGACCATGATGCCGTCGCCAGTGAGTGATCGGCATACCCTTGTGAAAAGATGTTGCCGGGGAATCGCTCATTCAGCTTTTCTGACATGGCTGTCATGAGTTCGTCGATAGGCAGGATGGAATAATCCCGTTCGTCTCCGGAATGGAATGCCGCCACCTTTTCGCTTCGCACCAGTAACAGCGCCTCGGATTTGTGCAGCGCCAGACATTCGTTGAGAATACTGGCGAGCTTTGTCTTTTGCAGTTTCGGCAGCGCCGAGCCGCTGATTTTTGCCCTGTCAAGCAAGCTCTTATAGGCAGTGTTTCGGATGGGCAGATACCCATTCTCGGTCAGCAGCGCGAGCCCAAGGTTCTTGGCCGTGTCGTTCACAGCCACCTGTGACACATTCGGGGCAAAGGCCTTGCCGTCGGTATACAGCGGCGAGGCCTCGTCCAATGGTTCGATGTGCAGGCCTGATACCGTTTTGCGCGCCCACTTGCTTTCGCGTGCTTGCCGGGCATGGTAGACCTGCATTTCGGCGTAATCGTCGAAAGTCGTGTGAAAATCGTCCAAACAGGGTTGCATTGTGGTTCTCCTTTCGTATTTCGGCGGTGAACCCGCCATGATATGCAAAAGGCAGGCCCTCTGTTGGAGTCCTGCTTATGCTCAAGGATAGGATGAGCTGGAACAAAAAAAGCGCCCAGAGGCAATATGCCCATGGACGCTGATGATACTTGGAAACTGTGCCTTTCCAGCGGAATGGCTTGGATACTTTACACAAGCATTATACCATCGCCGTTTTCATCCGTCAATGCAAGCCTTGCTCGGCTTCTACTCAATAATCTCCCGCACCCGGCCAATCTGGCCGTCCGTCAGCATGACCTTGATACCATGCGGGTGGAAGCTGCTCTTTGTGAGCAACCGCTCTACAACGCCCTCAGTCAGCTTACCCGTGCGTTGGTCTGCCTTCAGCACGATTTTGACCCGCGCGCCGACCTTCACATCGGCTCTGTTCTGTCCGTTCATCCGTTTCTCCCATTCGATCACCTGTATTGGCTGACATTGCCGAGTACGTCCGCAACGGCAGCTTCGACCTGATTGGCGATCTGCTTCGCTTTCGTCTTTGCAATGCCAATGTGCTCCGCTATGGCGAGAATATCCTTTCTGGACGGATCGCGGCCATTGCCGTTTACGCTGGTGGCGTGCTCGCCGCCCAGCGAATTGCTGTAAGTTAGGTCGTATGCCGGAGAAAGCTTCCACGCCTGCCGGTCCTCGTCATATAAGAAGGTGAAGTTTTTGGAGTGGTCGTCCCGATTATGCGCATACACGTTGAAGCACATGAGCCGATACATCTTTTCCACTTCGGAGTAATCCTTTGTCAGCTCCAGCGTCAGCGTCATGAGCGTTCTATAATCGAGGTTCGGTATGCGATGCGAGGTTTCCAGCAGTGCGGATACGGACAGCATGTGGACGCGCCTTATTGTGCCATCCGGCCGCTTTATACGGTCGAAGCGCTTTGTGCCAAAGTATCCCTCACATCTTGCGGATGGAAACAACCTGGTTTCAGCCACTTCCAGACCGCATTTTCTTGCGCACTCACAATAGCGGTATTCTATGAGCCCCACATCACGCCTGTCAATAGACGCGGGGAATTTGACGATCCAATCCTCGCCGTCTATCTTGGTCAGTATTTTGGGCCGCGCGCCGCCGGATGAACCGCCGAGCCGGAACAGCATATCCAAGTCGTTTGAGTACTCGGACTCCAATACCTTTCGGCATTCCTCCGCCATGCGGTCATACTCTATTTGCGCTTGCTCCGTTTTCCACTGATGCACAGGCCGGTATGTCAGCGCACCCATACCGGAATCGCCCACGATGGCCAGCCGGTTCAGCATATCCACCTCATGCGGGTCAACATGCTCACGGTTGAGCATCCTGTCTACGAGAAGCCGGCCCCAGCCATCGGGAAGGCTGTCTGCAAAGGCGCCGAACAGCCCGTCGAAAGGGTCGGGTTTCGGGATGAACACCTTCTTTTGCAAGGGCAGGCTGAAAGGGCTAATGGAAAAGCCTTCACGCAGCCAGCCTTCATTGTATTCAAATGCCACAAGACGCCCCTTGTACAGCGCCAATGTTCCGACCTTTCGCTCGCCAATGAACGCTTCCAATACCTTATACCTTTCCATCTATGATCTCCTGTATCGAGCGTATTTCCGTTTCCGCGAACAGCTGCTCGAAGCCGTCCGCACAATCCAGCACAACAGCGATTTTCAGCAGCGAGGTCAGAGAGATCTCACCGATGCTTTCAAACCGCTTGATAGACCCGTAGCTGACGCCGGATTTGTCTGAAAGATCCTGCATGGATAGCTTCTGCCCCTTCCTGCGTTTTCGCACATTCGCTGCAATCAGTAGGCTCAGTTCCTTCGGCGTTTTCATGGTGTCATCTCCTTACAGCTAATATTTTAACCCATATCAGCGACATAATCAAGTATTAGTTAATATGTTATCCGCTGCTTGTTTGAACTATACGGAGACTCCACAAAAAAAGTGACCTGCGATCAGGCCGCTTCTTAACTATATTGTTCTTGCGTTGTTCACTCTGATTGTCCGAGATGACCTCGGACGCAGAGCATATCCGCCGAATCATCCGGCATAGGAGCATTACATCCGCCAACGCTCTCCCAATCAACACGAATACTCTCGTCCACATATTCCTTTTTGATCGGGCAGAGGCATCTCGGAATCCAACGCAAGGGCTGCCGCTTGTTCAAGAGAACCGGCATCTATGCTCAGAACACCCCATGATTCCCAGACAACCGGAATCCGATAGGTTTGGTAAGGCCTGACCATATCCGGCGCCATGATGACGCAATCGAGGATTATGTCCTCCAATGTCTTGGGCTCGTCATAGAGGTCCGAAAAGACCGCCTCCAGTTCTGCGATCTCAGCCGGGTCATCCGGCGGGTCAAAGTTGCAATATAAGTCCGGTGTCTCATTCTCCGTTTCCTTGTCAGCGCCATCTCGAACTTCGTATATATATCCCGTCAGCCCCTCATACTCACTTTGGTCGGTGCCGACGACCGATGCGCCGATCGTATAGGTGACGCCTGCGTGTTCAAAAGTAGCGCCATTACAGTTGATTATCATGATATACCTCCAAAAAAATCGGGGAGAGAGTCAGCGCCCTCTCCCTGTCGGTTATGTGCGGATAAACCGCTTTACAGCATTTGTCAGTGCGATCGGTAGCGTGTGCAGGTCAGAGATGTCCATAAACGAGTCCCCATAGATTCGCTCAATACTTTCCTTATCCTCGCCGATTGCCGCCGCGATAAAGCAGATCCCTTTACGGCGGTATTCTGTCTTTATGCCGCGGAGATCCTCCTCTGCTGCGGTACCGTAGTACCCGGAATCCGCCGGCTGACCGTCGGATACGAGGATCAGCAGCCGGATGTCCTCTGGACGTTTGGCGAGCTGTTCGGCAACGAACCTAAGCGCGGCGCCATCCCTGTTGCTTCCTCGGGCGGAGATATCCATCATGCGATAGCGGTCGAGTTTGTCGATGGAATCAAATTCTGCATACGAATAGAGCGCAACGCCGGTATCCGTGGAGTGGCCATAGACCATAACAGGGATGCCGAGCGACTGGCAGAAATCGTACAAAATAATGGCCGACGCCCTTGCGTAGATTGCTCGGCTGCCACAGCCCATCGAACCCGATTCGTCAAGCAGCAGCGCGATAGCCAGCTCTGGAGTTTCATTGGGCAGGCTCATCTTGGAAAACGCCCTGCCGTCATTGCGGGGCAATGAGTGGATATCCAAGCGCCGCCCCATGTATAAACCCGTCTGCTTGCCGCCCCTTCGCTGGTCCTGAAGCTGCCTCGTTATGCTGCGCTGCAGCTGCTTGGATATGGCGAGCAGCGGCGGTGAAGCCTCGTCGTACCTGTCGCGCAGCTCATCGTCTATCGTACTCATCCGGTGAACGGTCATCTTGACGCCTTCATGGATGTTGCCGTAGGCAATATTCTGCGCAAGCTCGTTGAGCTGCGAAGTGCGCTTTGTTTCCAGCCGTTCTTCCGCCATGCGGTTAAGCAGGTCTTCGATATCCTTGGCGGAGGCGTCGTAGCCAATGCCGTGATAATCGTTGTCGTATTCCAGCTCGCCGCGGTTGGGTGTGGAAACGCTGTCCGTCTGCATGAGTGGGATGCGACCGCCTTCCTTATCCGTGACTTCATGCGGCTTATCGGGCGCTTCGCCCGCGCTTCCGATACAAGCGCCGTTCATATCGCTGTCGGCCGTACCAGAAGAAGCGCCGCCGACCTCGGATGGCTCTTCATCATCGGCTTCGGGTTCTTCGGCCTCTTTCTTATCGCTCGCATCATTCTCTGTGTCGTCTTCTGCGGCCGGAGGCTTGGCAAGCGCTGCGGTCATCCCGCGTTTTGCACTGCGCATTTCTCCGCGCCCTAAAGCGGGCGTGCCATTTTCGGTCACCGCGCCCGTCAGGCCGCTGCCTTCCGCCGTGGAGCCGTTCAGCGCATCGAACAGCGCGTCCAGCGTAGCGGCAAGATTGCCGCCTGTGGCTTTACTATTCTCCTCGCAATACTCCAGATATGGCTTGATGTAGCGCCAGTTGCGCACGATGATCAGATTGACCATCTGCCAGCGTACCCTTGGGTTAGCGCAGGTCAGTCCCTCATCCAAATCGTCGAGTGAATGGAATACAGCCTGTATGCGCTCATCCGTCAGGGCTGTTTCACCATACTTTATTTCCCCATACAGGCAGTAGCTCAGCATCATCTGGAGGATAGAGCGCCATTTCAAGCGTTCGTCTGCTTCTTGCTCGACAAGCTGTGCGACGGTTTGTGTCTCCTCCCATACGCTTTCCCGTAAGCTCTTCAGGTTTGCGCCCAGCACGCCCGGAAAGTGGTTCATCATCTTTTCTTCAACGAAGCCGTCCTCCAGGACGTTGTGCAGATGATGCGAGAGCCGTGTAAATGCCGTTTGGTAGACGGAGCCTTGATTTCGGTATTCCTCGATCTCATCCACATTGAACCTGTGCGAAAGCTCAGCACAGACGGGACGCTCCGGATACCAGCCTCCGTCCATCGTTTTTGCAGCGTGGGTCTGGCTGGACAGAAAATCCGTATACAGCACATGACCCAGCTCATGCGCAAACAGTCCGCAGACCATTTCGTATCGCTCCTGTCGATTCTTTTTGGCTTTCACCAATGGAGTTGCCGCATTGATCCAGATGAGCGAATTGTCCGTATGCGCGCCCTCCGGGTTCTTCGGTTCCCAAACGATGCGGACATTCACCCTGCGGTTATAGGCGTACCGCTTGCTTTGCGCCGCAGCTATGTCAGCAAAGTGTCCCGCAAGAATGCGGGACACGAAAAACTGCCTGTCGGTTATGCTGTTGCGCTCCTGATTGAGCAGCTGCCGGACTTTCTTATGATTTACTCGTGTCATGAGTGTTCTAAAGCCTCCTTTCTATACCGCCTTGCGGCGTTTGGGTGCAAATTGCCCCTCCAATACCGAGGATATCAGCGCATAGCGGTCGTCCTCGTTGGCGGTAGCCTTGGATATGACGGTGTATAACGCCGAAGTATACGGGTCGCCGGTGATCTCCGTGGAAAGTATCCAGTCGATCAGGCTGCGCATACCGCAGGAGCCGTCAACAATGCCGTTCTTGCGCATGAAATCGCTCATGTCGTTTACGACTCTGACCATCTGACCCACCAGCACATCGTCCTCACAGCCCGTCACGCTCATGGCGCGCTGAGCCATGACCTCCGGGCTTGGCAGTTCGATGTCCTGCGCTAGGCTCATTCGGTCGGTGACGCTTTGGTTGAGCCCGCGGCAGCCTTCGTAGGCGATGTTGGTGGTTACGACGACGACAGCGTCCGGATGCCTGCGGATGACCTCGCCGGTGGGGAGCGTAATACTGCCCGTTTGCTCCAGCAGGCTGTTCAAGCCCACCAGAACGCCCGGCTGCATGATGACCGTGGGCTCCTGCACTTCACACACATACCCGTATTTCAAGGCACGGATGAAGTCGGTCTCCACATAAGTGTAGGATGGGCCCTTATCCTTAGGCTTTACATTGCTCAAAAGCCGCACCTTGTCGGTCACGGTATCCAATACCACGCCCATGCAGTCTTGTGATGTGGCGTCCGGCTTTTTTGCGCCTGTCAGCTTCTCATATACGCCTTCGGGGTCGTAGTCCATGTCGTCGAGGCCGGGCAGCTTCATTAGCGCTGCTACGTTGGCATAGGTAATCCCGCCCATGCTCAACAACTGCTCACGCTCCATGTCCAGCTCAGCGTCGCCCGTTGTCGCTCTTGCGGTATCGGGAAACACCTGCCCGACAAAGTCAAATATCTCGGTATTAGCGGAACAAGTATACTTGACATACGGCAGGCCCAATCCCGCTGCAATCGCCTGTGCGCCCATGGTCTTGCCGGTACCAGCAGGCCCGCGCAGCAGAAAGTTGCGCATGGGCATAGCTTTTTCGCTGGTCTTGACCGCATGCTGGCAGATGCTTACAACCTCCTTAGGGATGATGTACCATGCGGGGAGTTTTGGCACCAGGAGCTTTTCTCTGGCGTTAAGGCTGCGGCCGGGGTTGATGGGATACTGCCCGACAAAATCGCTGTGCTCGATCAGGACGGCGGGCTTGTACACAGGCGCCGGTCCTGTCTGCGCGATGATGGAGAACTCGCCGCATACCACCGTTTGTGGGATATACTTGCCCGCTTCAAGCTGCACCTTGGGGATGCGGGTCAGATTGCCCGTCTTATCGATGTTCAGTTTGATATGCGCCGGGCAGGTATCGTCCTTGATACGGCGATAGGCGTTATCGCAGAGTACGGCCATAATGTTTCCCGCCTTCACCACATCGTGCAAGCCCAAGGATAGCTCTGTACGGTACTCTTCAAGGTTTTCCGAAAACTCCTCATCCTCCGCAAACGTAGGCATCAGGGAAAAGAGCAGCGCGCTGCCGTCACGGCCGCTTGCGGTCAAGGTATAGATCTGGCTGACCTCGGTGTTTTTGTCGTACTCGATGGCCATGATACTGCCCGTGGCTGGGTCGTATACGGCCAGGTTATAGGCATCCGGCGACATTGCGGACTTATACTCGGCCACATTCTTTCCGTCCGATATTCCAATCGCGCCCTCACCGCTGCCATCCCGGCAACGGCAAAAGGCGTTCACGGCCTTTATCATGGACGGGGAGAGCGTGGCTTCCGTGCCGTCGCCATAGGTTGAGCTGACCTTCACCTTTTTGCTTTTCAACGTATCAAAGGGGGGCGGCAGCGGACGGTTGAACGCGAACAGCGTTTGTGTGTTGACGCTCATATTCGATTTCCTTTCTATTCTTGATATCAAGCAATCAATGCTCATGTCCCATACGCGCTGTCGGATGTATTTCCGCCATCACGCATGTTCCCTAAGCATCGCTTACTTGAGGTGTTGCGATGGCGACGCCATCATCCATAGGTTCTGTGTCTGTGAAGTCGTGTTTTTCAAGCTCGGCGCAAACGGCCGGCCAGCTTTCCTTTACCGGCAGAATCGATGCCGGTATCACAAACCGGTCGTCCCCACGGGCGATAGCTTCGTTGCACTGGTCGCTGAGATAACTGATATGATCTTCCACCCATTCAAAGGCAACAAGCTCATAATTGACGGGCATGGGCGATTCCACATCCTCTTGCGTGTCCGTTTCGCCCTGCGATTTCGCTTCCGGCGATTCGTTTGCATCGTCCTTCGCTTCCTTGGACGGAGCCGCTGTATAGCTGAGATCCACGAATTGAAGATCCGCCACAGTGACCTGCGCCCGGCGAAACCCGCCCGCGTGGTTGAGGATAATACAGAGTTCTCCACCCGCATGAAGCGTTTTCTCGGGGTGAGGCGTTTCCCATACCCAGCGCGCGCCGGGATGCTCGCACAGTACGGCTTCAGTTATGCGCCGCTCAAGGATGGTAAACGCCATCCTGATCAGGTCGCGTTCATTGTCCGGCACAGACGGGGCGGCGGGCGGCGGAAGTATAACCGCTTCAGGTTTTCGCAGCGACGCGAACAGCAACACGACGGCCGCGATGACAGCGCCTGCGAGCGCCAGCAGCAGGATCGGCCAAAGTCGCGTGATGAAGCAAAGCAATATGACGACGCCGAGCAGAGTCAGCGCCTCATACGCTATATGTCGCTTTTTGCTCTTGTCCATACTTTGGATATTTTCCTTTCTCATAAATTGAGGACGGGATGTAGATGTGGATCTCGTTGCTGAAGCTAATGCGGCTTCCGTCCGCCCGTTTACGGCTGACGACCGCGCAGGCCTGCCTGGATGGCAGAAACAGCCGGCCTTCCCGATACCCGGACTCGGTGGCGGCGCCAAAAAGCGCCCGACCGAATACGACCGTGCCGACGTCGTTGTCGGTATCCGATTTCACAAGCACAAGCGACTCACAAAAGCCGCTTGGCGTCGTGTGGATCCTTACCGTATACTGTCGGCCGGTCTTTACCGCGAGAGCAAGCTGATTGAGCTGTTCTCCTGAAAGCGTGTCTCGGCTGCGCTGCCGGAGCAGTGTGATGAGTTTGACGGTCTTTTCTTCCTCGGTCTTGAACATGAACGATGTGTTTTTCAAGAAATGCCCTCCTTTCCCCAAAAATAAAGCGCACGCAATCGGTGGAACCATTGCATGCGCCATTTTGGCAAGTATGTGTTTTAAGGTCGGTCAGGTCTCGTCAGGGTAATACGAGTTGCCGCCGCCAAACGGCTCATACCCCGTAAAACCGGGAAGCTGTTCCGGCGGCAATGCGGACTGCTCCTGTTTATCTTGAACGGGAACTGCCTTTAGTGCCGTCTGCGCGTCCTGCTTGGGAAGCGCGCTTGCGGCGTACTCGATGTTGACGGCTCTGATGGTCGGCCATGTGGTGATCTCGCCGGTCTCCCGGTTGACCCACGGCTTCATATCGAAGTTGCCCATCACGTTGATGTGGGAGCCCTCCTTGAGGTTCATCCTCCGCACGCGCTCGGCAAGGTCATCGAAGGCGTTGACGTTGAAGTTCACCCAGCGGGTTTCCTTATCGGCGCGCTTGTCATACACTTTGCAGCCGATCTTGAAGCTGAGCATGCGCCCATCCTCGGAAGAGTGGAATGCCGGAGCGCCGCCATACCCCTTGGATATGACCGCGTCCGTTACCAGTTGCAGCATCATTGTGGTCGTCTCCTTTCATTTTTAGGTAATAAAAAAGCGCCAAACGGCGGATAGGCCGATTGACGCTAAAGTAACTTGGAAACTGTGCGAATCCATACGGATTGCTTGGAAACTTACAGCGTAAGTATATCACGGGGATTTGGGTTCGTCAATGACGGAAGATGTCCGCTGCTCGATAAGGATGTAGTCGTAGATAAGCAGCGCCCCATCCCGTTCATATACCTTAGCGCTCTCCTGGATATAGAGACGCAGCTTTGCGCCGGCTCTATATCCTCTCCTGTGCTGTTTGAGCTGTATGCGCAGGATCTTCCCGTCGGCTTCCAGCGTCACCGTCTTTACGCGCTTGAACAAAATGGACTTCGTGACCTCTGCGCAAATCCCTTCCACTATCACATATCGCTTTCGGTCGGCTATATGAAACAGCCAGACTGCGCTTGTGAAGCTGAACAGCATAAAGCCAACGCCTGGCAGCACAAGCAAAGCGTCGTATCCCATCAGCAGGAATACCACGCTGAACAGGAGAAAGGCGCAGCCCATCAGGCCGCGCCGCAGGATCTGCCGCTGAAGAGCGGCGGGGATCGCTTTGAAACCGTCTCGTATGCGCATGGAACACCTCAAATCAGAATGATACGCCTCTTCTTCAGAAGGCTGAGCAGAATGCTTACCGCGCCGGGCAGCGCTGGAGAAAGCTCCATCGCCGCTTCCAGCGCGCCGTCGAAGATATTTTCCTTCGTATAGATCAGCTCTACCACGCGCTGCCGATTCCCCGCGCCCAGGTATTGCGCTTTCGGCTCAATGCCCGCTTCGGCCAGCTTAACAAGCTCCGCCGCGGTCAGGCGCAGACCCGCCTCCCTGATCCAACGCAATAGCCGCCTTTCATCGGGTTCAAGCCCCCAGTATGGCAGCTTGCGCTGGCGCGGCGCGATCACGCAGTTGACGAGTATGCGAAACACCTCGCTCGTGAACTCCTTGCCCGGCTGCGATTCGATGAGTCCAACCTTCTCAAGCGCGGCCAAACGCGCTTTTCCGAGATACTGAACGCCGGTATGCCCGGCCAGCCAATCCCGCGCCTGTTCGTTTTGCAGCTCATGTATGCGGCCGCAGCGGTTGATCGTGATCGCGCCACGGCATTGATTTATCAAAAGACCTTTGGATAAATATAGCATTTGAAGCACCACCTTATTTTGTTCTTGACCTATTACACAAGCGACGTTTCGGTTTTACAACAGTTCCATCAGTTTATCTGCACGGCCACCACCAGTAGCCGACCGTTTTTGCCAAACCCGCCGGACCTGTCGCAGGTCACGAGCGTCAACAGTCTGCCATCGGCAGGGGCGTAAACGTCGGTTTCAAACAACGCCCGCGCCTTGAGCGACTGCACAAAGCTGAGGAAGGCGTCATCGGATATGAAATCCTGCTGGAGAAAGTTGAACTGCTCCAGCGTGCCAACGTCCAAGTGGCAGACGGCAAGCACCTGCCATGTTCCGGTTCGATAGGGCGTATCGAATTGGAGGGTTTGATGCTTCTCCCAATAGTTCTGCTTCTTGTATTTCGTGAGCTGCGAGAACATAAGGCTTGACGAACCACCCATGTTATGCCCGAATACGATGGTATTCCGATCCAGCGGGTTTAGGTTGTTCTGATAGTCCATGAAGATCGTACCGCAGCTCGCTTCTTTACGTTTGAAGCTTCGACTCAGGTAATGCTCGTTGTCGCCAGCCTGTACCACCGGGTAATTGATTTTGGTGCCGGGGATATACAGCCAACCCGCCGTATCGTTGTTTTGAGCAGTCAGGGCGTCAAAATCAACAGATACCCGCTGCTTTGTCTCATTGCTGCCCGCATCGGGAGCGGGTGCGCTCGTAGAGGGCGCAGACGTGGTGGGCGTAGATGTCGAGGGCGTGGTTGATATGTCCGGCTCGGCTACTTCCTCCGGCGTGGCGCTCTGCTTCGGCGTTGGGCCCGGCGGCGCAAGCTCTATGATGACAATATCGTCGTCCGGCCGCAGCACATCCTCCGCGATGTCCACATAATCCGCTTCATATCCCGCATACTCATTGGCTTCGATGACCCATGCGACGCCAAGCGCAATGGCAGCCGCAAGCAAAAGGCCCATCGCGCACAGCAAAATGATTCTCTTTTTATCCATACCGCACCTCACAGCAGCTTCATAAGCACGATCGCCAGCACCACGATGACGATGGCAGAAGCACCCACAACGATGATCTGCTTGATAAGCCCTTTATCCAGCTTTTCTTTGAATGCGCCGTCATCCAGTGTGGGCGTATCGTCGTAGTACCCATCGTAGCCCTCATCCTGCGGATCGGGTGGCGGAGCGTCTGGTCGGCGCTTTATGGGCTTGGGCTTATGCTTCTTTTTCTTGGTTTGCGGCGCTCTTTGCTTAGGTTCTTCCTTGGGAACACCGCTTACGGGTATCGTTGCGCCGCATTCCATGCAAAAAGCGGCATCATCCAATATGGACGCGCCGCAATAGGGGCAATACCTCATTTCAAAACTCCTCCTTTTCCGGTCGTAATGACCGGCCGCTCAACAGAAGTTTCGACGCTAGGAGTATAACACAGGCGGATTTGCGTGTCATCGGCGAGAAACCGCCATCCGCCTGCCAGTAATATGACAAGCCCTTGCGGCTGCCTTTTGATTGAGATATACTAAGCCCGTAAAGTATCCAAGCCCTTCCGCTGGAAAGGCACAGTTTCCAAGTATTCAAAGCGTCCTTAGGCTTTATGCCTCGGGGCGCTTTTTTCATATAGATTCGGCCGTGTATTCGGCCCATAACTCATATCTTCGGAACGCGCACGCGCTCCGTTTTTATATGCCAAATTCAGCACAAAAGAAAGGAAATCGAACCATGAACGCACAGAAAAAGCGGCTCACGGAAGAACAAAGCGCATTTGCGGAAAAGCATCATCATGTGGTTATGGACTTCCTGCGGCGCAAACGGCTCCCGGAAAGTGAGTTTTACGATGTGGTGATCTTTCGGTATCTGAGGGCGGTGCAGCTCTACTGCATCAATCCCCAACTGCGCAGGTACAAATTCGAGGCTATCGCCTTCAAGGCGATGGACTGGCAAATGAAAAGCTACTGGCGCAAGGCCTATAAAACGCTCGATAAGACGTTGAGCCTTGACTCGCAGCTTGCAGGCGGCAGATTGACGCTTCACGATGTCGTCCCTGCCGATGACTCTGACGCGGGCGAAGCCGCTTGCGACACACTGACAGCAGAGGCGTTGCTCGCGGCGTTGTCCGACGAACAGCATACGCTTCTTGGCCTGCGTCTCGACGGTTATTCCGTGAAGGAAATCGCAGGCCGCATGGGCATATCGTGCGACCAGGTCGAGGATACGTTTTCATGTATCCGAAGCATTGCGACAGCGATGGCATAACGACCCCGCATTACATAAGCGACAGGAGGTGAAACCGTCTTACAGAAGGACAAATCGTTCTATCATCCCTATCTGATCAAAAAAGGAGTGACCTGAATGGAACAAGCAGAAAAAGCAGGCGTCCCGCGCATGAAAGAGCTTGTCGGCATTCTCAAGCGCGCCGACACCGCCTACTACAAACATGACGACCCAATCATGACCGATCGGGAATACGATGCGCTCTTTGACGAGCTGAAGATGCTGGAGGATAACTCCGGCATTGTGCTTTCCGGCTCCCCGACGCAAAAGGTCTCCGGCGAAATACTGGAAGGGCTTACGGAGGTCGAGCACACCCGCCCCATGCTGTCGGCAGCAAAGACAAAGTCCGTCGATGAGATCGTCCGATTTATCGGCAGCCACGCGGCGCTGGTTTCGTGGAAGCTCGACGGGCTCACGCTCGTGTTGCGCTACGAGGACGGCAAGCTGAAGCAAGCCATCACCCGGGGCGCTGAGGGTCGTATCGGCGAGGATGTGACGCACACGGTCAGAGTCATGCTCAATGTACCCTTGACCATCCCGTACACGCAGCCTCTTGAGGTTCGCGGCGAAGGCGTGGTCGGCTGGGCGAACTTCGAGCAGCTCAACGGCGAGTTGGATGAGCCCTATACCCATCCACGTAGCTTGGCTGCCGGGAGCATCCGCAAGCTCGACGCGACCAAGGTAAAGAACCGTATGCTGGAGTTCGTGGCTTTTGACCTGATCTCCGGCGACAGCTTCACCATGAAGCATGAGCAGTTGGCGTTCCTGTCAAAACTGGGCTTCGATGTGGTGTACCATCTCCCCTTGGGCGATCTGCCCACCGAACCCCAGATCCGCGCGGTCATAGACTGGTTTAAGCCTGAGAAATGTCCGTATCCCGTGGACGGCCTCATTGTGGAATACGATGATATTGCCTACGGCGAGAGCCTGGGCGCGACGGGCCATCACGAAAACCGCATCATGGCGCTCAAGTGGGCGGATGAGCTGTACGAAACCGAGTTTCTTGGCTTCGAGCTTGCTACGACCCGCACCGGCATGGTATCCATCACCGGCAAGTTCAAGGATGTGGTTATCGACGGCGCCACAGTTAATCGTGCCTATCTCCACAATCTCGACATTGTCGAGAACTTTCAACTGGGGACCGGCGACAGGGTTCAGATCTATAAAGCAAACCAAATCATCCCGCAGCTTGCCGAAAACCTCACGCGAAGCGGAACGGCGGCGCTCCCCAGCGCCTGCCCTTGCTGCGGTGAACCCATCATCGTAAAGGAGACCACCGGCGGCACACGCTTTCTACATTGCGTGAACCCGGAATGTCCCGCGAAGCTGGTGGACAAGTTCGTGCATTTCTGCGAACGCACGCGCATGAACATCGAGGGCTTGTCGGCAAAGACGCTGGAAAAGTTCATCGATAGGGGCTGGATCAAAAGCTTCGGCGACCTATATGAGCTGGAACGATACCACGACGAAATCGTTAAAACGGAAGGGTTCGGTGAAAAGTCCTTTGCACGGCTTCAGGCCAGCATCGACAAAAGCCGGGACTGTACGTTGAATCAATTCTTGGCGGGCTGCGGCATCCATACCGTAGGCCGAACCGCCGGACGTGTCATAAGCCGTCACTTCGGCGGGGATTGGGAAGCGTTTGAGCAAGCCATCAAGGACGGGTTCGACTTCACACAGCTTCCGGACTTCGGCCCCGCCATGCATGAAAACATCTATTCCTGGTATTCCGACGTGAGAGCTGAAAAGCTATGGCGTCCGGCGATACAACATCTTAATTTCAGAAAGGAAATGACTACTATGGCAAACACGAGCAACCCCTTCTACGGTAAAACAGTCGTAGCGACCGGAAAGCTTGAAAACTACACCCGAGACGGCATTCAGACCCGGCTACTACAGCTTGGCGCAAAACCCGCAAGCGCCGTAAGCAAGGCTACTGATTTTTTGATTGTCGGCGAGAACGCCGGATCTAAGCTGGCCAAAGCGCAGCAGCTCGGCGTGGCTACGCTTACCGAGCAGCAGTTTGAATCCATGCTGGCGTGACCAGCGCTAATAAAAAAGGGAGGAAACATCATGTCAGAAAGCAACGCAATCGCAACCATCAACAGTATGGAGGGTTTTCAGCGTCTTGCACAATTCAGCACTTCTGCCGCCGCCAAGGAGCTTGCCGGGTTCAATATGCGCTTTGACCGTGTCAAAGTGCCTTCCGGCGGAGGTTTGACATTCATGCTTCAGGAGCCGGATGCCAATGGTAACACCGATTTCCGTGAGATCAACGCCGTTATCCTGACGCATCACCCCATGCAAAGCTACTTTCAAGGCAAGTATACCGGCGGCAATGCCCGTCCGGAATGCAGCAGCATGGACGGCAGTTTCGGTGTTGGCTCACCCGGAGGAAACTGCGCGAGATGCTATCTCAATCAGTTCGGCACTGCGGAGAACAACAGCAAGGCCTGCAAGCGCAAGCACAGGATCTATATTCTAAAGGAAGGTGAGATCTTTCCAATCATTCTCGACCTCCCTACGCTTTCTGTAGAAGGCTTTGGAAAATACCTGCGCAGGCTCTTGACCGTTGGCAAAGACCCGGGTGCTATCGTGACGCGGTTTGCGCTTAGAAAGGCGGCCAATAAGGGCGGAATGGACTATTCACAGGTGACCTTTACAGAAGGGCGTGACCTTTTGCCCGAGGAGCTTACCGCCGTGCGCAGGCTTGCCGCTCAGGTACAGGCGTACAGTTCTTCCGTTGATTACGATGCCGACGAGCCGGACACTGTGAGCGGGGATGTCATACCCGATTACGATCCAGAAACCGGTGAACTTCTGACGCCTGCCGTGCAGGGCTTCTGATTTTACCATCAACCCATTTGCAGCCGGGCGTCTTTGGGCCCCCGGCTCTTCTTTTAGGAGCTTGTTTATGTTAAAGGATAAAGATTTATTTCTCAAAGCGGAGACGCAAACTGCGCTTTGGCTTCCATGGGACACGGTTGGCCAGCTTATCGGCGATAAGTTGGAAAAGCTTTTGCAAATGACATTTCACGTTCGAGCGGAATACCGCGATGCGGACTACCGGTATTGCGAGTTTGGGATGAATTACATTGATATTTTTACGCAGGAACGGCCGTCTATGGCTATTGACGCTATAGAGGATGAACGGCAGGAGATGATGGGCTGCGGCGGTGCGCGAGACGGCAGCGGTTTACCTGTCAATTCACTTGGCATGGAAGTTTCAAAGAAGATACTCTTGCTGGCACTTGGTGTTGATAATGTGTGTATTATTTCTCTGTCTACAGATAGCGGCACGGTTTATATATACACCGTTTCGGATATAACGATTTATGAGAATACGGCGGATTTGAGCCTGCCCGTCATGGACGGGAAAACGTTTGTGTTGGTGACCTGCTATCCGTTTAGATATAGCGGTCATGCGCCGGGGAAATGCGTAGTAACGGCGCGGCGCATTGGCAGAAAGCAAGTAATCGCCGCTTTGCACCTTTGCGACTTCGCCTGCGAATGATTATAGTGTTATTTATTAAGGTATTTTGAAAGGAAGATTGCCATGTTGTCTTTTGAAAACGTACTTGATTGTTTTGCGCTGGTTATTCAGACAGGAATCTGCGAAGTGCTGCTAACTCGCCACGGATATGTGGTAATGGAGTGGGACGAGGAAGAACGCGAATGGTTCAACGTAACTCATTGCGATACTCCCGCGGCATTGCGTGAAGCAATTCTTTCGGCGTATGAAGGATATCTTCAACTCTCGCTCGTCACGGATTGCCACAACCCAACCGAAGAAGAAATACGCACGATACAAAAAAGGAGCGCTGATTTGCGGCTCCTTTGCAATGCACATGGCAAGATGACGGTTATCTGACGCCGGCCTGCTCCTTTTCGCGCAGCGCTTCCAATACGCTCAAGATGAAACGCAAGGATGCTTCATCGGATATATCCAGCAAACGGTCTATCTTTTCGCGAGTATCCGTATGTGCGCTTTCATTCTTGCTGAAAACGACGCTATCCAAGGATATGTTCAAGATTTTGGCAATCTCGAACAGTATTTCAATCGATGGCTTACGATGGCCGCTTTCGATATGCTTTACATGCGTTGGAGAAACCTCCAGCATTTCTGCCAGCTCTTCCTGAGTAATTCTCTTATCCTTGCGCTCGTTGCGGATGGCTTCCCGCAGCAGCGCCAGTTCCCTTTCACACTTCATATTCCTGCTCCTATATTTATTAGCTTAGCGTACCCATATCTGATTGAAAATTAGCTCAGAGTATTTTAAAATATCTCTTACAGCTAACTCGATGTGAAGCAGAAGAACGCAGCACGGTGTTCAATAACATCGCATATAACTAATTGGTCAGGAGATGATTGCTTTATGTGTGAAAAGAAATGGTTGGAGGAACTGCTGAGGGCGCTGGATGGTCATACGGCTGCTTCGCTTGCCAAGGCGGAGAACGCCCTCTCACGAGGGTTTAAGCCCTTTGATGTTTTTATCGCTGAAGTGAGGCAGGCTGCTGATCGGCTAAATGATGGCGAGCAGCGGGAATGAAAAGACCTTTGTTCTTTGTGAGATAATATATTTTGGAGATTTATGACAGATTTTTCCTTCCTGATGTGTCATAATAAATGTGTCAGTATGCTCATTCGCTTCAATAAAGATAAATGTGTTGCGAAAGATTTTTGCCGGCTGCGGTGTCTATATAGGAGATGATAAATTCCGGCGTGCGTACTGTCATACTTATTCCTAACCTGCACAGGAGGGACTGCTTGGACGTCATCGAGTATTTTGAAAGGAACTATAAAAGTTTGCTGTTATGCGCGGTCATGATGATCAAAGATGTAGACAGGGCGCAGGATATTCTACACAACGTAGCTGTTACTTTGCTTGCAAAGCAGGATGAGTTAAGCGACTTGAAGCATCCGGGCGCTTATGTAACGCAGTGCATATATCGCACAACACTGAATTACTTGCGAAAGGAATCCAGATCGGAGGCTTATGACCCTGTAGTTCTATCTGAAATATGCCGCCATCCCGATTCTGACGTTGCATATGATTATGTAGAGTGGGTGATATCGATTGAGGCGTATTTACAAAAATACAGTCCAGAGATGCGGCAGATATTTATCGAACACTACCTTGATGGGGTGCCGATAGAAACCATTGCGAAAAAATTGAGTTTAACACCAAACGCTGTTTCGCTGCGGCTTAAACGTATGCGTGATTCCCTGGCAAGAAGCGCGCCCGATGTGTTTAGGCATATAGATGTTTTGACTCTGCTGTAATGAGGTATAAAGCAATGAGCAAAATAAGAGAGAAAATAATATGGTATAGAATGAAAAAGCTGGCCGCGGCGCATCCGTTCTTTAACAGGAAGGGTGGATTGCTGTCCATGCGCGAAGCAGAAGGTCTGCTCCGAGGGAGGGAAATTCCTGACGGGCATGAAGTGGTGCGCCGGGCGAGAATTGAGCTTGGTATGCCTGAGCCTGTTTCCAGTGCAACCATATCATCAGGGAAAACGCTTTTCAGCACCGTGAGTAGAGGACGCTATTTCGTTCTGCGCAGGGGATTGATATGTTTGGCGGTGCTGTTAATTGTATTTGGCCTTTTCACCATGACAGAAGCCGGCACTGCATTTGCAAAAGGTATCTACAATGTCATTGTCAGCGTGTTTGACGGCTCTCTGTTGTCCCGCAATAAAGACGCCGAGGGATATGTGAAAACAATCGATTTTGCGGCGCTTCCCGCAGAGTTTGAGAGTCTGGAGGCTGTTGCGGAAGCTACCGGGAGGCAGGTCATAATTCCGGGCGGCAGTGACAGCACTATGCTATCGTTTACAGCACATATGATTGGGCAGGAAATGCTTGTAGTAAAGAGTCAATATGCTGTCGATGGGAAAGAATATGCTATTGTTCAGTCAATTTATAATGATTCTACGTTCTGGAGTGGAGCCAATAGCACAACGGAAGACAGCATAAATACAATAGAGCTGGCAATTGGGATTAAAGCATATTTATCAACAACGGAGGATGGGACGGTGTATGCAGAAGCATTTGACATGGGGCATGATTTGAATGTAAGCAGCACAATGCTATCTCTTGAAGAATTGAAAGAGGTTATAATGAACTTAAAATATGTGGGTTAAAACACGAACAGGCTGCCGCAGTTGGCAGCCTGATTTCATGTTTATCTATATTATTACGGAATCCATTTGCTGGAGGTTTCTGATGTTACGGAATAGCTCGTGCCATTTTTCGAAGAAGTATGCGTACCAGTAACCTTATAGTAGTGTCCGCCATCCACGGTTTTATTCCCTGATGCGGCTACAAAATCGGCATCTTTCAGCTTGTTGGAAGCCCTTGCTACCTCATGCCATGTAGTCCCTCTTTTTTCCCATAGAATTACTGTTATGCCTATGGAGTCCTCTGTTTGCGCGGATGTGGAGTACCCGCCAAACGATACCGAACGCCCGGTGTTATCAAAATAGCTGCGGCCACCGGCCTGGCGGGTTGCGGCTAAAGCTGCGGTACAGATTGAAAGGCACATGATAAGGATGAGCACAAGGGAAAGGATTCTTTTCTTCATAATAGAAGCCTCCTAAAATGTATTTGCGGACGAACCGCTGTTTATATGACACCTCAACTACGAAAAATC